>Ga0163155_10000363_pt1 | contig 55015 bp, 42 predicted proteins | sample OliLakLV19SP4G1_FD_148611 | JGI IMG/M metagenome (GOLD analysis project Ga0163155, IMG submission 148611) | Freshwater microbial mat bacterial communities from Lake Vanda, McMurdo Dry Valleys, Antarctica - Oligotrophic Lake LV.19.SP4.G1 | ecosystem: Environmental > Aquatic > Freshwater > Lake >... | reverse complement strand
AACCCTTACAGGGAGAGGAAAGCCACCCTATTGGTACCAATAAGCTTGTGACCATTGCCGCTGTCCCTCAAGGACAAGCGGTAAGGTCTCTAGAAGTTGGGGGGTGCGGGGGGTTTTCCACAGGCACCCCCATTGCTGACCACAAGTCTGAGCGCGCAGAGCAGCAGCTTGCTAAGATGCAGGCATGGCTCGCCAGTGATGACCCGATTCTGGTGGCAGAAGCCCAGCAGGTCTTGACGGCTCAGGTGCAGGCCGTTGGGGGCAGCCTAGGCAGTCCAGAGGCGGTGACACGGGGGCAACGCGCAGGTTTTGCGAACAAGGAGGCAGGGATGGCAGGTGGCTTTGGACAATCTCAACCGCAACGCCGCAGTGGGAAGAATGCCTTGAAAGAGATCCGGCAACTGGGTGTTGTCTCTCAACGGCCAGCTGCGGAAGCATCTGTGGATTTGGCAATGCAAGCGGAAGTCGAAGCCTTCTTTGCTCAGTATCAGCAAGAGCATCCAGAGGAACTGGCGCTGGCATGGTCTGCTGGCGTTTACAACCCATTGGCGCAGGTTGATTTGTTGGCAGTCGGTGCGCGCTTCCTGCAAGCAGAGGAGGAAGATTGGCTTGGTTTGTCACGGCTGGTGGGCTTGCTCCTGGTAGAGGACGAACTGGATGCGATCTACTTCACAGCGCCACCCCCAGAGTTTGCGCTGGCACAGGCGGATTGGTATGTGCGTCCGGACTTGACCACGTTTCTAGAAGAACCGCTCCTGTTGCGTGAGGCGGTGCAGCAGTATCCCCTGACTGAAGCCAGCATTCGAGGGGCGATCGACCAGCGCGTGCAGCAAATGGGTTGGACGCTGGAGCAGCGCACCCGCTTTGTGCTGGAGTTGTTTGAGCGACCGGAAGCGGATCTGACTCAGGCTAATTGGGAGCTGTTGTTGTTTGAACTGCAAAGTCAGCTGCAAGATGCAGACTCATGTGAGTGATGCTGCTTGGCTGAATCTGGGGTTAAACGAGTAGCCGTACAGCAACTCACACTAAGGACGTTTATGCCTTCAGTTGGGGGCAAGGTAGCGAAGCTGCATCCCAGTGACATGCGACCGATCAAGCTACCGCATAGGAGATTGGCTGCTCTCCAACGGTGAGGCTGCAGCTCTGATGGAGCAATTAAGTGAAATAGCGATCTCTGAACCATTTGTGCCTTAAGACTGAAGCCTACACAATCTTGGCATCGCCAGGAGTTAATGAGAAGGGGTCAATGACAAACTTTGACATTCTTTGCTATTCACCGCAGAATTGAAGTAACCCTGTCGCCATCTTGCAGGCTGTAATTATGAACGTCTCCCTCACTCCAGAACTTGAACAGTTTGTCCATACCAAGGTTAAGAGCGGTCGCTACCTCTCTGCCAGCGAAGTGGTGCGGGAAGCATTGCGACTGTTGGAGGAGCGCGATCGCCTTCGAGAAATCCGCATTGGCACTCTTCGCCAAGAAATTGCGATCGGCATTGAGCAAAGCGATCGCGGGGACGTATTGGATGGAGAAGAGGTCATTCAAGAATTATTAGGAGAGCTTGACCAGGCTCGTCAAGCTCACTAATGAAGAAACGATTTACTCTCAGTACCCAGGCGCGACAAGATCTTAAAGACATCAAAAACTACATTGCCCGTGACAGCCTCGATCGGGCAGAAGAATTTGTGCGAGCGATCGCCGAACGGCTTCATAAACTTGCTGGCTTTCCCGACATGGGACGCAGCTACGAAGAACTGGCTCCAACCCTGCGCGGATTTCCTATCGCCAACTACCTCATCTTTTACCGTCCAACCGAGCAGGGCATCTCAATCGAACGTATTCTCAGCGGCTATCGCGACCTAGATGCCCTCTTCTCAGACGACGAGAATAACTAAGGCACGATATCTAGAAGCGCTGTTCCGGAATATCTGAAGTTCTAGATGTCTTTAAGTGTAGATATCTAGATATCTACACTTAAAGACATCTAGATATCTAGAAACCTTTATATCTAGAAATCTTTTTAAGTAGCTTGTATGCTTGCGGTGTTGAAATTGAAATACAACTATGCGGACTTGCTCATGCCTCTCCCTATCCGGTGGACAGGGAAAAACAACCACCATCTTTTTCACCTCACTTCTGCTGGCTCAACAGGGCAAACGAGTGCTGGCGATCGACTCTGACCCGCAAGCCAACCTTACCTTCTACCTCAACCACGAAGTGCAGCCCAACCAACCGAGCTTGCTAGAAGTCCTAACCGGGCAGGTGACAACCGAAGATGGCATCTACGAAACAGGCTACGAAAATTTGTTTCTCATCCCCGCCGATCGCGGCCTGTTTAAGGTTTCAGACTATCTCAGCAGCAGTGGTACAGGAGCCTTCATCCTCAAGCTGCGGCTCAAAGCAGTTGCCCATCTGTTTGACTACGTTTTGATTGATGTTCAGCCCTCCCGCTCACAACTTTGCCTGACCGCTGTCGGAGCTTCAGATTCTGTTCTCATTCCTGTCGAAGCCAATGTTAAAGGCATGAACAGCCTGATTGATACCCTAGACTTCCTTCAAGAGCAGTCAAACTTAATGGCATTCACTGGAAGAATTTTGGGCATAGTTCCATTTCGCGATCGCTGGGTTGGCAACACCCAAACCTTGGAGGGTCGGCAAAACATTGAAGCTATGAAAGACTTTGCCGGAGGCATCCCCATCCTTGCCTCAATTCGTGAGTCCGAAAAATTTAAGAGCGCCATCCGTCAAGGGAAGCTGCTCTCAGAGATGGGGCAGACAGATTTGCAATACCCGTTTGAACAGATCGTTGAGGCATTGAGATATGAGTGATGCATTAGATCGGCTAAAACAACGAAACCGCCCGACTGTACCCAATCGGGACGCATCTTTAGCGTCTAACATTCAGACTTCCGTGAGTCCAGATATCTCGACATCTAGATATCAAGATATACAGATACCTATAGCTCCAGAACCTCAGATATCTCAACCGCTAGAACCTGAACAGCCACTCAAGACTAAGCAGACAACGCTAAGGCTGGAACAGGGAGTCGGCGATCGCCTGCAAGATCTCTGTAGAGAAAACGGCATTTGTCGGGAGGTGCTCATTGAGGCAATGTTTGAGTACAGCGAGGTAAACCCCGATGCCTTAAAAAAAGTGCTAACCGAGGCAACCAACAAAAACGAACAACGCCAGCAGGTTGCAAACCTCAAACGTGCTAAATCCATGATGGAGCGGTTTGGGCAATCAGGATAGGGGCGATCGCTTTCTCGCTCCTCCTTCAATGAGAGAATAACGGCTCTCAGAGTGTCTCAAAAAGGGTGGAAATTGAGACACTTGAACAGAGCATCGTACATCAATGGCAGTCCTAGCTTTCTAGCGTCTCAAAATCCCCCCCAAAATCAAACTCTCAGAACTGTCTTATCCAATGAGTTGTGAGACACTTTATTTCCGCTGTGGGAAATTGCAAAAACGGTCGTTTATGCAATAAAACGACATGAACCTTGTATCAATCAGTTCTGTTTTGCATAAACCTATTGCAAAATATGATTGAATGGCAATAGCTTTATGCAAAGGTTGCCTCATGTTAATTGGTTATGCTCGTGTGTCTCGCCAGGATGGACAGGATACTGCTATCCAAATTGAGGCACTCAAAGCGGCAGGTGTGGATCGAGTGTTTGAGGAGAAGGCTTCAGGAGGGCGGTGGGACCGTCCGCAGTTGCATCGAGCCTTGGATCAGTTACGACCAGGCGATGTGTTTGTGGTTTGGAAACTCGACAGGCTCTCACGTTCTCTCAAGGATCTCCTCACTCTCATGGAAAAGATGAGTGTCCTTGGGGCAGGATTTCGTAGTTTGACGGAGGCGATCGATACAACTACTCCAGCCGGACGCATGATGATGCAGATGGTGGGTAGCTTTGCAGAGTTTGAGCGGGCGATGATTCGAGAACGCACCAAGGCAGGGTTAGATGCGGCAAGGCGACGCGGTCGAATTGGGGGACGGCGACCAAAACTGACGACTCAGCAACAGCAGGAGATTGTTGAGATGGTGATGAGTGAACGTAAGAGCGGATCTGAAGCGGCTCGGCTATTCAATATCCATCCTGCAACGGTCAGTCGTCTCCTCGCAAAACATCGTTATCAAGAAGCAGCAAAGGACGGTGCAAAATAGCGTGAACGAATGAGTGCAAAATAATTCGGAAAATTACAGCAAATCAATGGCAGTCCTGGTTTTCTAGCGTCTTAAAACCCCTCTCAAAATCAAACTCTCAGAACTATCTTATCCAACGAGTTGTGAGACATTTTATCGTTGTTAAAGGAAATTGCACAAACGTCACTACGTAGAAAGACTCCGTGGGAGAAGTGGATGAGTTTGACCAGCGGGGCGCCGATGTGGGATGAGATAGAGAACAGATAGGACGGCTCGAAGGAGCAGATCAGGGAACAGCACTGTTGGTAGGATCTTCAGCGAAGAAGATTGCAACGATCTGTGTAGATTGCACAATTTAGGAACCACTACACTTCTTCAATCTGAAATTAAACTTTTAGTAAAGCTTCAAGTTACAACCCTGATCATCGCGCGAGTGACCAGTAAAACAGTTTAATCCTATGTATAACTGTATACCCAAGTATGAGCCAATGTTTTCAAATCAACGCCCCCCAGGTTGTCTGTGAAACTATTGATGGCGAAGTCGTTATCGTTCACCTGGAAAGAGGTTACTACTACAGCTTGCTAAAGTCTGGAGCAGATGTGTGGAATGGCATTGAAAAAAACGGTAGCCGCCTCAATGTCATTCACAATCTGACTCAAATCTACGAGGGAAGCGAAGCGGAAATCGCCACAGCCGTAGATGAATTTTTAGATGAACTGCTAAAGGAGGATCTGATCGTCGCAGTTGATAATCTTACGCTGCTCCCTTCCCCCTCCAATGGAGAAAGCGCAGGCTCCAGCGACAAGACCCAGTTTGAGAAGCCCGTGCTGGAAAAGTTCACCGATATGGAAGATCTGCTGCTGCTCGACCCAATTCATGAAGTGGACTTAGATACAGGTTGGCCCAACGCAAAGACAGCCTGATGCGCTATGAACGATTTGCACCCGCAAGCTGAAGCGATTGGTGAGCCACTCAGTCGCTACCGTCTTACTTTTGAACAAACGCTCTTGCTCAAGGCAACGCTGCTGAGAGGGCAAACTGCCCTCTCAGCCTGGAAACAGTGGAAGAACTGTGTAGATATTGAAATCTTAGATGGGGCTTCCTACGCGCTGCTGCCACAACTGTACCAGAACCTATTGGTCCACCAAGTCGAAGACCCTCATATGGGGAGGCTGAAGGGGGCTTATCGGTGCAACTGGTATGTTACCCAGCTACAGCTTAAATCCCTTGATACTGCCCTGACCGCGCTGGCAAAAACAGGGGTTAATACGATCGCCTTGGGCGATGCGGCGCTCCACTGCTATGACCGCGATCGCCCGATTATCTCTGGATATCTGCTGGTACATCACGACCAGCTAGACCTGACCTATGAAACCCTGACCCAGACCGGTTGGGCTGCTCCTGCCCCAGCGCCCGGAGCAGCATCCCTGCAACTTCAGGGCCGGCAAAAAAATTGGCTTTATATCCAGACTCATCTTTTTTGGGGCACTCCCCAGGAAGAGATTGACCAAGCGGTCTGGCACTATTCGATTGCCCCACCTTCTCAGCAGGAAGTCTCACTACTGCTTGCATTGCTTCCTAGCCCCACCGATCAACTGCTGGATATCTGCGTCAGAACCTTTCTTATAAACAGCACGCTGTCGATTCATGGACTTGCAGATGCCTATCTGCTGATCCAGACTTTGGGCAACGCGATCGACTGGCGGCGACTGGTGGCTCAGGCCCAGCGGTATCGGTTGATTTTGCCGCTGCGAAATCTGCTGGTCGCCCTGCAACAGGTGTTGCAGCCGACAATTCCCGACTGGGTATTGCTTGTTCTGAGAGGGTTGCCCATTACGCCGCAGGAGCTGTTGACCTATCAGGTGCTGGCAGAAGATTGGCCCCTGTGGGTGCGATCGCAGCTCCTGCTGAAGCAGCAATCCCTGGAGCGGCAATGGCTACGGCTGCGATACGCTTCCTTTCCGGGAAGAGGCATTTTGAAAAGTCTTCTGGTTTCGTCAAAATCCATCATTTAGTAAACCCAATGCCTATCGCCCCAATCAGACCCCATATAACGGTCGAGGAACAGGATCAGCTCACCTGTTTCCAACTGAGCTATACAGGCTTTGAACGAGCCGCCCAGGCTGCCGGAGTCGTTGAGTCTTTCTATTCCATCGGGGGATACACTCTCTGTTTGCGGTTTGCCGGAACAGGGCTGGTACCTTATCTGAGTCCGGCGATCACCCACCTGACCACTGCTCCCACCGCCACTCCCGATCTCACCGTCTGTCTCTGGGACAGCGCCTCAACCGCGACTCCATTGCCACTGCTGATCGGCAGCATGGTGGAGCTGATCCAGTGCCACTGGACAGACTACTTGGGGCCTCGCAAAGAGATCAAGGCATACGATGGAGCACGAATTCGGGCGAACTTTCACATCGGGCCAAACATTTTAAGCATGCTCGATCGCCAGCGAAATCTGGCCTGCTACTGGATTGCGGATGCTCAAAATATTCCCTACTGGGAGCAGGGTTCACCGCTGCAAACGATCTTGAACTGGTGGACAACTGATCACCACCGTCAGTACGTCCATGCAGGCGCAGTCGGCACCGCCGAAGGTGGCGTTCTGCTGGCGGGGAAAGGAGGTTCTGGCAAATCTTCTACTGCTCTGGCCTGTATCGACAGCCCCTTGGTCTACGCCAGCGATGACTATTGCCTGGTTTCCACCGACCCCACGCCCTACGTCTATAGCCTCTACAACACGGCCAAATTGAAAGGTCAAGCTGACCTAGAGCGATTTCCCCACTTGGCTCCACTGGTAAACAACCGCGATCGCATGGAGTCGGAAAAAGCCATGCTGTTTTTACACCAACACCACCCTGCGAAAGTAGTGTCGGGTTTTCCCATCAAAGCGGTTTTGATTCCCCGTATCACCGGGCAATCCGATACCAGCGTGCGACCTACCACCACAGGAGCCGCTCTGAGAGCGCTTGCTCCCAGCACAATTTTTCAGCTTGCGGGGAGTGGGCAAACGGCGTTTCAAACAATGTCGAGTCTGGTGAAACAAGTGCCCTGTTACAGCCTGGAACTGGGGACAGAGATGGCTCAGATTCCTGAGGTGATTTTGAGTTTACTGCTATCCCTTGAAAGGAGCCAACACTATGGAACACTTGCGGCGCAGGGTAATTGACGGGCTGACTCGCCTCGCACCCTCTTTAATGCCACCAAAGTATGAGTACTACAACGAAACAAATAACGATCGATGGATTATTGAGTACATTTTCCCTGCTCGGAGAGGAGGGTATTTTCTGGAAGTTGGAGCTGCAAACGGCAAAGCAAGCAGCAGTTGTTATTTGCTTGAGAAGGAATTGGGATGGACGGGCATTTGCGTTGAACCCAATGATTACTTTTTCAAACAGCTGGTTCTGAACCGACCTAACAGCGTCTGCAAACATGTGTGTCTGGCAAATCATTGTGGAACAGTGGTCTTTATTGAAGGAAGTGAAGATACAGTCAGTCCTTATCTGAGTGGAATTAAAACGAATCTGGAGACGATCAAATATCAGGGTAATGAAGTTGTCCAGAAGGGCAAAGCAGTTAAAAAAGATGCAATTACACTGGAAGCGCTGCTAAAGCGACATCAAGCGCCGCAGATAATTGACTACGCTGCCTTTGACATTGAAGGAAGTGAACTTGAGGTTTTAAAAGTATTTCCATTTAGTGAATATACGTTCCTATCGCTTAGTCTGGAGTGTGATGGCTCAATTCTTTCGCCCATCACTCAACTGCTCACGACGAATGGGTATCGACAAGTCAAAAATCCGTTTAATCGTGATAAACCCTGGGAGATTTACTGGCTGCATCAAACTATCTACTCACAAATCTAATCGATATGTTAAACCAACCGTTGGTCAGCGTCATCATTCCCGTTTATAACCACGGTCGCTATTTGGCGGAAACGTTAGATAGCGTATTCGCGCAAACCTATTCTTCCATTGAGGTGATCGTGGTTGATGATGGTTCAACCGATGACAGCGCCAAAATTGCTCAAACCTATTCATCCCTGCGGTATGTCTATCAGACGAATCAGGGGGCAGCGACCGCGCGCAATACGGGTGTTGCCGCTTCCAGAGGAGAATTCATCGCTTTTTTAGACGCTGATGATAGTTGGAAACCTGAAAAACTCCGCTTCCAGGTTGAGTATCTGACACAGCATCCTGAAGTGGGCATTTTAGCAACCAGGGTTTACCAGTATTTCGATTCGGTAGTTGATATACCGCCCGGGTTTCGAGCTGACCGACTGCTGGGCAAGCAACCTGGAATGATCCCCAGCACGCTGATGATCCGCAAAACAGTTTTTGAGCAAATTGGTGGATTTTCGCCAGAATGGGTTACCAGTGAGGACACTGAATGGCTTTGTCGTGCCAGAGATAGCCAGGTGGCGACGGCAATGGTTCCAGAGGTTCTGGCCATGCGCCGATTACACAGCTCTAATATTTCTCTGCAAATGATTTCGACTTCGTCTTCCCATCTACTCAAAATTTTGAAAGAGTCGATTAACCGCAAATCTCGACAGTCAATTGCTGCCTCCAATTCAACAGAAACTGATTCGATAAAGAGGGTATAGCCGTCGAATTTTTGGTTCGGCCAAGAAAAAGTGGGGGCGATGTCTCCATACGGGAGGTTCACCCCTGCACCCCTTCCAAATTAACCTTTCGGTTGCTTTTTCAGCAATTCTTCTGCATTATCCTGTGGTTTGAAACCCAGGAGAGACTGTGAATTGCTGATATCCCAAAAGCGGCGAGTATTACGTGAGACTGCATAGAAGATTTGAAAGCCGAGATTATCAAGCTCCAGCGATCGCCGCACCAATTGTGCTAAATCTCGAGGGCTACACCATGTTGCCAGGATAGAATCGGTGGGGCCATAGAATTTGGGTTCAACAGAAAATGCCCCAATGCGAAGACACACGATCGACATACCATATTGATCGACAAAAAACTGGCCCAGTGCTTCTCCAAATGCTTTACCTACTGCATATAAAGAGTCGGGCCGGACTACCTGTTCAGGTGTAATACGCAATTCTTGTTCGATTTCTCGCCATCCTGAAACATGGTTTGTGCTGGCGTAAATAATTTTCTTTACCCCCGCCTTACGTGCTGCTTCAAAAACATTATAGGTACCCTCAATCCCATCAGTATAAACATCGTTCCAGGACTGATCACAGTTTGGGTTGGCGGCGAGGTGAATCACTGCGTCCATTCCCTGCATCGCTTTTAGCACCTGCCGGGCGTTTCTAATATTGACAACTCTTACATTTTTGGCATTAGCAACCCTTGCTCGGTCGAGGCAGCGCAGATGGTAGTGCTCGCCTAAATGCTCGCGTAGTGAAACACCAATTCGCCCCGCAGCACCTGTCAGCAGAATTTGCTTTTGGGGAGAAGATTCATGGGGCTGGGAGAATTTCTGAAAAAATGAGAACATATGTCACTCCGGTTATTGACCACTGATTGATTGAGCTGCTCGACGACGGTCAAGCATCGCTTTCAGAACGTGTAGCCGCTCTGTGTGCTGAGGTTGAATCAGGCCACTGTTCGTTCTATGTAACCGTCTTAGATGAATCACATCAGGTAGAAGCGCCATTTTGAGGTTTTGTTCTACTGCACGGCCATACCATTCGATGTCAACACCAGACTTGAGTCTGGTATTGAACGAACCCACTTGCAAGAACGTTGACCTCCGAATCAACATCATATTTGAAATAAAGCCTGCAATGGGTTCCTTTGGACAGCAGATGCGCTGGCGAAACTGCTCATCTACCTCCGGGCTGAAAAACTGTTGGACATAGCCAAACACTGCATCCAATTCTGAATCAATTGCAAATGCGGCCATTTGTAGCGATAGCTTATTCGGTAACCATAAATCATCCGAGTCTAGGAAGGCCAGATACTCTCCCGTAGCTAGCAAAATGCCTGTGTTTCTGGCTGCGCTAATTCCCTGGTTGGACTGATAGTGATACCTCAATTGAGGTGAATAACGCTGTGCGATGGAGGCGCTGCCATCGGTAGAGCCATCATCTACAACAATTAATTCGACTGCAGCATAGGTTTGAGCAAAGACGCTATCAATCGCTTCAGCCAGGTAACGCTCACGATTGAATACAGGGATGATTACGCTAATTAAAGGAGTATCAGTCATCATGGAAGCACGACACCTGGAATCTCAACACGAATTTGATAGACAGACTGACGCGCAGTCACATACAAACTTTGCCAATCAACATCGCCCCACGCGCAATTTGCGGGTTGCTCCGGAATGACAATCGTGCCCAGGTGAGTACCATCTGGCTCAAATACCCATACCCCTCCAGGGCCTGTAGCGAAGAGATGCCCAGCCTGGTTGACCTTCATTCCATCTGGATCACCAGATACGCCAGGCGTACACATATGGGAATATATTCGGTTGTGGATTAAAGTACCATCATTTTCCACATTGAAGGCACGAATATGACAACGGTCTGAGGAATCTGAGATATACAACGTGCTTTCATCAGGAGAGAGGGCTAACCCATTGGGCCTGATAAAATCACTGGCAATGAGTTTGAGTTCTGTTCCGTCAGGCGATAGATAGTACACTCCCTGAACGGTCTGCTCCTTTTGCTCTGGCTGAATCCCGTAGGGCGGATCAGTAAAAAAAAGTGACCCGTCTCGTTTAACTATGACATCGTTAGGGCTATTCAATTTTCGGTTGGCAAAGCGATCGCACAAAATCGTAATTGTTCCGTCTAATTCAGTGCGACTAACCCGACGACTGCCATGCTCACAGGTGATCAATCGTCCTAGTCGATCACGGGTCAAACCATTAGAGTGATAACTGGGTTCACGAAACACATTTACCTGCCCGTCAGCAGTGAGCTGGTAGATTCGATTTGCAGGAATATCACTGAAGAGCAGGTGTTGATTTTCCGCAATCCAAAGAGGTCCCTCAGTGAATTGAAAGCCCGTAGCCACACGTTTGACCATTACAGTATCAGGAAACAGATCATAAAAGCGCTGAATACGTGGCTTCAGGAACTGCCGTGAAATCAATTTCTTTTTCCACCTTTGAGTCAGGAGCATAGCAAACAATCAGAGAGCATTAGCCTATCAAATGGATTGATAGACTTCACTATCACAAAAACTTTTCAGAAAATAATCCGAGGACAGTTTTTGCCTAACTTCACATGTTTTCAAGTAAAGATGTGTGTCCAGGATTAGCGAAGTGTCCAACGCCTTAGCGGCCGCTTCCTCAAGACTGTTAAAGTACATTGGATAATCTCTGCCCAGATACTCTTTGACTGCGGGCAACGGGTTCACCAGCAGTGGAGTCGCACGAGCAATGCACTCAATAATGGCGTTACTGGCGCTGGAATCATACAGTTCGACGAAAGCAATATTTCTCGCTAGCAAATCATCATATTCCTGGTTTGGAAGATGATGGATGACATGAGTATTTTCCAGATAGATCGGATCAAACTCAAACTTATACAGCCTGGCCTCCAACTTCATAAAACTCGTTAAATAGTCGTCAATTAATCCGGGTAGAAATCCGATTCTGACTTTTTCATAGCCCAGCGCGTTATCTCTGGCGATCGGCAGTCGATTCAGCGAATTCAGCTTGCGGAGCCACCACCCAATTTGCACAATTTTCTTTGCAGGATTGGCTAAGAACTGGTCAAACTCGAATTGCTGCTGGGGAATTTCTGTGGGATGAACCAGTACAGAAACAGGTTTACCCGTTTGTTGCCGTAGCCAGGTGGCGTGGTATTCAGACAATGCAAACAGTCCCAGACAGTACGGCAGACTGTCCTTCCAGATCTGCTTTTCAAACAGCTTCTGAGGCGAGTTGTGATAGTTGAACCAGACGGGCATAGCAGGTGGATTGTGGAGAAAACCGACCCACGGCTCCTGATAGGGTGTAATCCCCTTTTCTTCGGAGGTGGCCAGATGCTGAAACACCCCATCTGCCTTCATCTTCGCTAAAACTCGGGGCGATCGCTGACCCGATCGGGCGTGTTGAAACAAAAACTGGTGCTCCAGAAAGCCGTCAAACAGAATTTCCTGCGGATTGTGCAAAGGGCTGAGCGCCTGGATTGCATAGTTCCAACCACTGCGATGAAACCCAAACACTCGCTGTCTGCCCAGATTGACTTTACCAGAGCTAGTTGAATTCACGCCTGCGTTTACAGCATCATTCAGAAAAGAAATATCTTCTGGGTTTACAGGAGCCTGCTTTTTCTGATTGGGTAGCCCCAGACACTGATAGTAGAACGATAAATTCGTCACCTCAAAATCCAGCGTTAATGCCCGCTCGTAATACTCCAGCGCCTCCTCTATCCGGCGCTGCCGCAGCATCAGATTGCCGAGCTGCTGATAGGCAGGCATATAGTCAAACTGCATATGCAGCACTTCTTGATATCGCTGAAAAGCCTCCTCAAAATTGCCTCGAACCTGCCACGCATTGGCCAGCTTGAACTGGGTTAATGCCGACACTTCACCTGAAATTGACGCGGATTCCATTGTTCTATCCTGTAGCGATAATCACAAGTCTTTGGGTGGGGTGCAGAGTTGAAGCCCGGCACCCCGTTGACCTAACCGTAATGGCGATAGCGATCGCTCAACTTTGCTAGTAGGGCGAGTGCGTATTTCACCAGCAGCCGCACGGGGCGAAAGATGTAGTAGAGAAAAGTCCACCGAGTTGAAAGGAGTAATACCTTATGGTCGGGATCTCTCGGCATCAACAGCAACCGTAGAAGGTGGACTGTGAGAAACAGCGCGTCCCACGGGCGATCGAGGGTGTTGAACTGGCTGGTAAATTCGGTCACAAACGGATGGGTCGGCTCTGAATCGCTCTGAAACATGTGCTCAGTTGCAGATTGAAGTACAGGCATTTGCGGCTGGAGCAAATCCGGCAGCGGCATGTGCAGCAACGCCTGAGTGATACTCAGCCCTAATCGAAACAGACGCTGACACCGTAAGCCAGCAGCTAGCTTCAGCGCAGTTTCCCAGTCCAACTCCGGGTGGGCCCGAATAATTTGGGCGATATCGCAAATCTGTTTCAGCGATCGCTTCCCCGTCTCCCTTGCCACGCTCACACAAAGCACGACCAGCATTGCTTCTGGAGAAAACGTCTGGACTGATTGCCCCATCAATGTGACCACCTTCTGGTGCTGCCAGAGCAGTGCGAATCGACCCACGTTCCAGACCCGTCTGGGCTGAATTCCCCAGTGCAGATCGAGCGATCGCTCCGGATTGCTGTGCAGCAGCGAAGGCTGAAAGTGTCGGTTGAGCAATGTCGCTTCGCTATCGCAGTACTGCAAGGAGACTTGGAGGTTCCGCGCAAACATGGCGGATTCGCTAATCCTGGAGCGATCGGATTGGTAGCCATTTGCCGTCAGCACCGCCATCGCTTTCCAAAAATCCTCCAGCTTGACCAGAACATCTAGATCGTTGAACTGACGCAGCGCTACATTCCCGTAGGCACTAATTGCCAGCACCGGGCCTTTGAAGGCGATCGCCTCGATTCTATCTGCCCTCAACAGGTTGAGAACGCGTAGCAGTTCCTTGAATTGAGAGACATTGTGCAGTCCATTCAAACGGTTGAGGTGCTGGAACTGGAGCAAGTGAGATTTTGAAATTGGCAAGGACTCCATGCCCTTCAACGCCTGGTAGAACAGAGGCATCACACCGCTGGCGATCGACTTCTGGGTCAGCATCTGCCAGTCTGGCTCGGTAAAATGGTGCAGATCGGCTGTGGAGGCTGTGCCGAAATAAGCTCGCAGGCAGGCGAGCAAAAGGGGCATCTCGTCCTGACAAAGGGAAACTGGCGGAACCGCTAACTGAGTCATTGATAATTCCTCGCCTGCGTTTGAAACAAGTTGGCATAGGTGCCCTGTAGCACCATCAGCTCTTCATGGGTGCCACTTTCAGCAATGGAGCCTTGATGCAGCACATAAATTCTGTCAGCCATCTTCACGGTTGAGAGCCGATGGGTTATTAATAATGCGGCCCGATCGCGCATCAGATCTCGAAATTTCTGAAACACCTCATACTCTGCCCTGGCATCCATCGCGCTGGTTGGCTCATCCAGCACCACCAGTTGCGCCTCCCGCAAGAATGCACGAGCCAGCGCAATCTTCTGCCACTGCCCGCCGCTCAGCTCCTCCCCACCTTTAAACCATTTCCCCAATAGGGTGTGATACCCCTGCGGCAACAACTGAATCACCTCGTCTGCACCAGACCACCGGGCTGCCTGAAGAACCCGATCAGATGTGGCAGGCAGGTCGATATTGCCCAGCCAGATATTCGCCTGAGCGTCGAGCTGATAGCAGTTATAGTCCTGGAAGATGACGCTGATCTGTCGATGCAAATCGGCTATCGAAAAGTCGCGTAGATCGATGCCATCAATCGTGATTCGCCCGTCGGTCGCCTCATAAAGACGGCAAAGTAGCTTCACCAACGTTGTTTTCCCCGAGCCGTTTTCCCCCACCAGAGCGACCACCTCTCCCGGTCGAATGGAAAGGTTGACCTGTTTGATCGCGTGACGAGGGGAGTTCTGATAGCGAAAACTCACGTTCTCAAACACAATCCCCCGATGCATGGGACAAGGCACCCGCAAGGGTGAGGCAGGCTCGGTAATTGTCGGCTGCAGCGCGAGAAACTCGTACAAATCTGCTAGAAACAGGTGGTTCTCATGCAGGCTGGCCAGATTAGTGACCAGATCTTTCAGCGCATTTTGCCCCCGCTGAAACACCTGGCTATACAGCACTAGATCCCCAAGGTGAAGCACTCCTTGCAACGTTTGATAAATAATAAAACCGTAGGCCGCCAGCACCACGATCGCCGTGATCCCCTGCCCGACCAATCGCACACTCGCCTGTCGTTTTGTAATTGCCAGCTTTTCTTGAAGCAATTGTTGTCGCAACTCTTGCACCCACTCAATCAACAGCTTGCCAATGCTAAAAAGTCGAATTTCTTTGGCTGGGCCAACTGACAACAGAAGATGTCCAAAATATCCCGCTTTTCGTTCAAGTTCCGTTTGATGTCGCTGCCATTTGTAGAGTTCTTTCGATTGTCGACCTCGCGTTAGCATCATCGGCATCAAAGCCAATGCTAAGATGCTGATCAGTGCCCAATGCAGGGTAATTAAAATTCCAGCGATCGCCATTAAAGATAGGCTATTCTGCCCTATCGAGGTCAGGTTGTTTATAATGCGGGTTGGACGATAGGGAGCCTCCCATTTGGCCCGCTCTAGAATGTCCTGATGCCGTGAATCTTCGTAAGTTTCTAAATCGACAGTAATTGCTTTTGTATAAAGAACTACCTGCATATAGTCCGTTACTTTTTGTGCCAAAGTGGTTGAAACTAACTCAGCAACAACATTTGCAGAATTTATCAGCATCATGACAATGCCGACCATTAGCAATAGAAACAGAATGTGATGAAAGTTTTGGATTTGATTGACATTTTTGAGGTTGGGTGAAATATTATCAACGATTATCTTAGTAAGGTAGATAGAAATAAGCGGCAATACTGTCTGAAGCACAGAAATAACAATGTGAATTGCTGTCCAGCCTGGAGAGCTTTGCCAAACTAGTGCAACTGCGCGTTTGATTCTAGGCATTTCAAGATCCAAAGGACACCCATCCCCTGATTCACTCATTCAGGAGACACCAAGAGGAGATTCAATCTGTCTACTTATTCCTGGTCATAAAGCTATTGACAGCTCTTTTAAGCAAAATTTCGTCAGAACTTCATAATTAACGCGGTGTGCAACTCTTTTCGGCGTTGTTGAATTGAGAGATGAATAGCTAAGCCCAAGGAAGAGCAGGAACATCCCCAAACCTGAGGTCATGAATCAACAACCGAATTGAGTGAGCCAGCATCTCTAGAGACTTGGAATAACACAAGGTTTTGCGGTGCAGACGTGCTAGATAGTGGCGCAAGCGGGTGTTCTTTTCCTCAACTCGCGTCATGTAGGTTTTGCTCACAATGGGGTTAAGTGAGTAATCGTACAGAAACTTACGCTAAGGCTGTATGCCTTGCAGGATAGTCACTCTAGGTGAACTTCTCATTAAAATCGCTGATGCTACGCAAAGACCTCATAGCACCGAGATGGACAGATTCTGGTAGGTCAAAAAACGGGTATGGCAACGATTCGTGTAAAAAGGGCCATTTGCCAAAATTAGACATCATTGATAGCTTTTGATGATGGTTCATCTACCGCTCTACAGTTGCTGTACATCGCAACTAGTCAGACGGTTTTAGGGCGTTTGGGCGACCGCCCTGGTTCTCAGCATCAGGGCGGTCACTTTCGCTAGCTAGCGGCTGCCAGCCTAATAACCTTCTGTCGCTCCTCAGGAGGGAGCTTACGCAACTCCTCAACAATCCACAGCGGATTCATACCCGTCTTTGCCCCTTCAGGAGCGTCCTCCAAACGCTGGAACAAATGCCGGTCGATAGCCTCGTAGATGGGACGGGCCTTTTCCTGAGCCGTACAACGCTCATAAATGTCCTTCAGCGTTTGAACACTGTGGCCCATTGCAAAAGCAAGAGAAGCAACCTCAGCTTCGGTCAATTTGACCTGAAACGCCCAAGTAGCCCAAAAACTCCGTATCAGGTGAGGGGTAACGCGTTTGCCAATCAATTGGTAGGAGGTTCGCAGAAACGACCCACCGAATGTAGTTCCGTCACCGATTTTGCCAGTTTCTGGCAGCGGAAACAGATACCCCCACCGCCAGAGCGGACCTTGAGATCGCTCCTCAACCTCATAAGTTTCGCTGGGTTCAAACTCTGTCCACCCTTTAGTAGCCCAATGCCCGACCTGGCCTTGAAGTGTAGAGTCCCACCAACCATAAGGTTGACGATTAGAAAACTTTCCGGGTACCCACCAGCCACACAGGTAATGTTCCAGATAATCGTAAAGGCAAGTCTCATCATTGAAGAACCGGTTGGGAATCTCCATCATGTAGACCCCATAAACGTCATCGATTTTGTCAGCACAAATCTGAAGCATCCACACCCCCTCTGGATAAACCTTATCCTTGTAGGCGTAAACCTTACACAGATAGTTATCTGCTAACGTACCATCGTCATTTTTATCACGAATTCCATTAGGCGGCAGTGGAAAATAGTAACCATCGACTGGCACGCTCTCAGGACGGTGTACAGGGCAGCTGAGGGCAATTTTGGTAGTACGGTAAATCACCTGCCGCCGGGTTGGTAGGTCTGTTGGAAGTACCCACTTCAGGTAATGTTGATGGCTCTTAGCGATCACATCTCCTTTACGATAGGCTGCATTTTTCCGCCGGAGCCGAGTGAGTTGACGCAACGGCTCGACCACTAACTGTCGCACCGTGGTCAGCGCTGTCTCCCCTTCCACCACATCCGGCCACTTCCGCGTGATATCAGCCACAGTCGTCTTGGTGCGTTGCCATTTCTGGACTTCCTGAGTCACCACACTTGCCATCTCTGCCAAACCAATCAGGATAGGGATCGAGTCGTAATCCCGGTTACGCCGTACCTGCCGCCGGTACAGGTAATGCTTTCATCACCGTTTGCCATCTCTATTTTGGCCTAGGCTGCTTGCCTATTCCATGCGCCTGATAGGGTTGTTGAGTAGTTGCGAACCCCGCAACTACTCATACGGGTTTGGGGTGCTTGGGCGATCGCCCTCTATGACAGAACAAGGGATTTAGACCATAACTAATGAGTTATGTATGCCAAATTTAGTCCACTCAAAAAAATGTGACACTGTGACGTGATCTCGGCGCAACGCCAAAGAAAAATACTGATACCCTGGCTTGTCAGTGTATTTGTGCAAATCTAAGCAACGCGTAGTCTTTGGTCTGGTTAACCTGTTTGAGGAGCAAGAGCAAGCGCCTCTGACCCATTTAGTCATTCATCGCGACGGCATGCTACAAGCCGATGAACTTAGGTTGCTAGAAGGGTTAGTACCAGCGCTACAAGACGCTGGCGTGCAGCAAATCGATATCGTTGAAATCATCAAATCCGGCTACGATCGCGCCGGTCAATGGAATAAAACCACTCAATGTTGGGAGAACCCGTCCAGAGGATGGTCTTGGTTAGACTCAGAAGCGGAAGCGACAGTGATGATAACTGGGGCTAGAGAGATCAAGGGCAGTAAGAATTTTGTCCCTCGCTCCCTAATAATCCGACGATGACTCGGCACTACCCAAATCGGCATCCTTGCCGCTCAGGTTTATTGGCTAAGCGAAATGCATGTTGGTTCGACTCAAACAGTGCGGCTACCCATCACGACTTATTTCGCAGATGCTGCTGCAACATACGCGTTAGAAGGGTTGCTGCCTACCGGCGTGCAAATCGCTCGTAGTCTACCCTTTCTCTAGCAGGGTTAAACTAAGCCGCCCCGTTGACGGGGCGGCTTAGTTTAACCTCTGAAGCGACTTAGAAGACCAATCAGCGTTGGTCATACTGGATGTTTAGTACTATAGTTGCCCCATCTACAGCAACCAACAATGGGTCTGGTTAGCAATGGATGTGGCGACCCGTGAAATCATTGGGTGTCATGTAGGCGATCGTTCTGCACAATCAACTCAAGCCCTGTGGAGTTCTCTGCCTTGCCGTTATCGGCAATCTGCTCGACTCTACATCAACCATTGGCAAGCCTATGCCTGTGTCCTGCCGAGCAAACGCCATTTTGCCGTCGATAAAGATTCGGGTTAATCAGCTATATTGAGCGGTTGAATAATACTTTGCGGCAACGACTTTCACGGTTAGTCCGACAAAGTTTATCGTTCTCGAAGAAGCTAGAGAATCACATGAGTGCCATCTGGAACTTCATTCCTTACTACAATCAGCAGATTCGAGAGAAACTGCGACGGGAGCAGATGGCTTATTTTTCTCTATCCTTTACATAAAGGCACTACCGCACATCTTTCCCCCTACAGCTTATGGAATACAACTTCGTGCCATATCGCAATTCATCTGAAATAACGGAGAAAGAACTCTATGCATTTGCAGAAAGCATGTCGGAGCACCCAAAAACCTTACTAGAAATGCCGCTGGTTTTAATTCCTGAACCCTTATTCCAAACCGCGCGCGAGTTTTGGCGCGGTATTCCACGTGTGCAATCAATCCTAGACCGGTGGTTGGAGGGCGCAAAGGAGGACGATCAATGCCTCAGGATTGAGCGGCGATGGATCCCTCATGCAGAAATTTATATTCCAGATACAGACGAAGGAAAAGAGTTTTTTAAGGTCGCCAATGCCTTTGGTCACATTCCAATAGATGCAGGTATAGTTCCCCGAAACCAAAACCAGGGGTATTGGCTCAAGACCCTGCATTACCTTTACCAGGCTAAAGGCATTCTCTTTGCCTATAAGCTCCTCGGCGTTATTCCCAATCCGACTGATAAAGAGGGACTCTTCACCCAGCACCTATCCCCCCGCAATATCCACAATCTTGAACGGATTACAGATGTTGCCATTGCTCAGTATGACCTCATCAGACAGGGAGAACGCTTTGTCAAACAGCGGGCAGCAGAACATCGTATCCCCTATCCTTTTGACAATTTACTTGACCTAGTTATAGAAATTGAGAAGCAATCTTTTCTAGAGGCATGGGAACAAGGACCGAACAGCAAAGAGTCGGCATGGACCACTATTGAGAATCAGCAAGACAATTTGGCTGTCCATATCCGCTTACTCAAACAATCACCATGGCTTGATCAAAGAGATAAACGTATAACCAGGAACAAACGTGGAACTTACAGATCAACGGAGGCGGAGTATCTGAAGTTCCTTGAGCATCACGGTTGGTACGGTCATGTCATCTTAGCTCTACGCCTTCATCAAGCATGGGAACTCGCAGATCCTTGGAAAAAGTACACGGATTTTTTGACACAGGGGAAGGACGCTTATATTGGCGACTTCTACTGGCAAGGCGGAGAACCTTATCGCGACAGAGAAACAATAGCTAATGATCCCTCTATCAAACCCCAAAAAACACGAAGGCGACAACGCGTTGAAGGAACAACAAATTTACTGGGATATATCCTCTGGTGTTGGACTTAGAGGGTGTTTTAAAAGTCCTCAGAGGTGTGTTTGACTACCTCAAGTACCTAGAGCGCGCTACGACAGAATCAGCATCTCGCCGCTTGTAATCGTCACTACAGGCGGCTTTTGGGGTTTAGACTGACACTTTCACATAGTTTCAAATTTGGTGCCTCATATAGAGTAAGGGTTTGAGGCACTATCCAAGGGCAAAAAAGACCATGATTTTCTTGGTTTTTTCCACAAGCACAAAATTGTGTGCGTTTCAGCCAAGTCTTTAATGTGGATAATGACCCTCAAACCCTTACCAGGCAACAAGCACCAAATTCTGGACTATCTGACACTTTTAAAACATCCTCTTAACAGTTCTTTACCAATCTCCAAAAATAGCTTTGTTAATTCCATCTTCCTTGAAGGTAAAACCAGGTCTCAGAAAAGCCTGGTTTTATTTTTGCAATTTCTCTTATGCCTAAATCGACTCGTCGTTCAAAAACTACCAAGGGAAGTCAATCAAAACGTGAGCAGCACCAACGGAAAGTTTGCATAAGGGGTGAGTCTGGCCATGGCACAAAATCGATGCGAGGTGAGCCAGAGCTTTACAGCGAGATGAAAGGGTTCGCTACCTTCAGCCTGACTCCAACTGCTAAATCAGGATTGAATTCGCTCAGTCGAAATCGTTCAATCTCTATGAGTGAACTGATTGAGAGAATTGGTAGAGGAATTATCAAAATAGCCAACGAAGAGGGCTTAGAAAATATTTAATTGCTAGTTTTGTTTTTCAATCAAAGAACCGACTTCTAAATTCAAGTCTCAGGTCTTTATAAACTAGATATAAGTACATTTTAGTTTTTATTTATGACCTAACTTTTATTTAAATTTTGGAATCTTTTATAAAAAATTACTCCTTAAAAATGCCTGAAAAACATACCCACACGACGTTTTAGAGAATCATTAGAAGAAGCCTGTTGAGATGGGGGTTTGAGGTTGAAACCGCTTGTAAAACTGCATTATTTTATAAATAATGCAGTTTTCTCAAATTCGGTTATTCCTCATAGTTTTGAAGTACTTAGTTAATAAATATGAGCAAATTGCTCTTGCTTTTTTGTTTTATTCAAAGGAGAATCAATAAATGAACCCAAATAATTTATATGAGGTATATGTCCTATATTTTGAGTACATTTTCTCGACTCATTCACGCCCACAATCTGAAGCAATTGGGAACACTTTTAAGACGGCTTTTCTCCGGTTTCTTCTCCAGGAGTTTAATTTTAAGCGAAAAAACCCTCGTGGCAAAATGACCAAGGCAGAGGTGGAAGCGGCTGAAGAACACCTCAAGACATTGTCCATGCGGTCGCTGCTACGAGTACGAATTGCAATGGCAGATGCCCTGAAAAAGCTGGGAGCATCCCGCAGCAGTTGTAACACTTACACCTCTCGTATCAATCAATTCTTGGTCTGGGGAGAGCAGCAAGTGTGGTGGCCCAACAATCGAGGGCAAAACGGACGTTTTCTTGACCAACTTTGTCCCCCTCGACGAACAGGACGCCAGCTCCGTCCTCCCAAACTCATAGCAGGTAAGGGCAAGCTTGAGATTTATGCTCTCAAAGAGCGACAACTATCTGGCGCGACACGGTCAAAGTTGAGGGCGATGTTTAAGTTTTTGACGGAGCCAAACAACCCATATAGAGCTTTCAAATGGATTGAGGAAAGTACAGCCAATGGCTACTACAAGGAGGTACTGCTACTCCTGGGGTGGTTCCACAAGTTTCACAATCCGTCTGTCCCTTTGGCAGACATCAGCCTTGACTTGATTTTCCCAGTCTTTGATCAAGATTTTCTGGACGAGATGAGTGCCAAGGAGCGAGAAAAGTTCTGGCGAGAGCAGAAAACCAAACTCAAGCGGTGGTTGTGCGACTACCGAACGTTCCTCCAGCAGATGCAGCATGCCTATAGTCCTTACACCTGGTTAATAAAATTAGAAACCGTTTTTGCAGTTGGACGCTATCAATGGGCGAGTCAGGTTGAACATAAAGATGACTACCGCCACATTCCACTCATGCGTCAACTTCGGGACGAACTGGGCGATATCCAGGAAGAGGTTAACGATTGGTCTACCAATGGTCGTTATGCCGCAGACCAAACTCAGAAATGGCCTGATGTCCCCACGGGCAAAAATGCTTTAGAAGTCATTCAAGAAACTGTAGTGGAGAAGTTGCGCCTGAAATGTAATCCTCGAACTGCGGTTAGTACCAGAGTCCGAACTCCACAAACCTTAGCAGTTTGTCATCAACGGTTTTTAATGTGGGTTCTGCACGCACTCATTCCTGCCCATCGGCAGCAGGTGGCTCGGACAGAGCAAGTGGCAACGTCCTGCCCCATTGATAAACCGTTAAAGGTTCCGGTGGAGGGACTATATCAACCGTTGCCACCGGACATTGTGTTGACCAAACGGCACAATGGCACTGTGAACGTAAACTTCTTGTGTCGGCTCTACGATTATAAGGGCATAGAATATCCTGATGGTGTATGGATTAGAATCATCCGAAACTACAAGACTTGGAAGACTCATCAGGATCAGGAGTATGTCATCCCCAACTGGTCTTTCAATGATGGCTCTCATCTCTATGACTACATTGAACGGTACCTTTATGGGTACTGGCTGCCTGGAAGCTTTAAGGGATCTCAAACCTATGCCTGGGGTCAGCCAGAGCTACAGGGTCAACGAGGGAGGTGGATCTCTAGTGGCCGCAATGAGTTTAACCCGATTGACTGTTGCTCAATAGTTGCCTCAAACGCTCATTGGACCTGGGGTAATCTATTCATGATGCCAACGAAAGGACTGCCGTTCAGTGAGGAGCACTTTTCGGGTTGTTTTGCTCAAGGCTCACTAACGACCATTGAAAAATGGATTACACCCCATATTCTTCGTTCTGTATGGGCAACGTGGGGATGTGAGCAAGGGGTGTCTGATGCAGAATTGCGATCTCTGGCTTACTCAATGGGGATGACTCTTGAAACTCTTCGCAAAGTCTATGAGCGTTGTACTCCAGAGGAAAAACGCAAAGCTATTGAGCGGTTGATTAGCGAACGGTTGCTTAAACCTAAAGACGGAGAGACCGTCTCTGTTGAAAAGTTAATTCGTTTGGCACAGAAGCTCAATTTAGGAGATCGTCAACGGTTAGCTACGGCTCTTCTAGATGTAGGCAGCTAAGGTTGCTTGATCTCAACGCACGAACGGGTCAGATTGAAGGCAACGGAGCGGCCATCAACCCCGCTGCCTTTAACCTGACCTGATTTCAAGCAAGTGACTGTGGGGTTGAGCCGAGATAGGTAGAAAAGAGTGCCACGATGCTTGAGTGGACTAAATTTGGCATAGATAACCCAAAAGTTATGGTCTAAACCCTTTATTCTGTCGTAGAGAGCGATCGCCAAGACAGCCCAAAGTCGTTGAGTAATTGCAGGGTGGCGCAACTGTAGAGAGATAGATGAGGCATCAGCAAAAGCTGTTGTAGTTGTCCATGGCTTTGGCGATAGTCACTGCTGAACCAAGCGATAAAAGCCGTTAGTCGTTCTCCATAACTAGACGCTGCTATGTTTGCTGGCAAACTCGCACGGGTTTTCTTCAAACAGCCCTGACAGACTAATTCATGCAGGCGGTGCTCAATAATCGGCGGCTTAATCGGCGGATGTCTACTTGTTGATGGCGATACGGGTGCTCATCAACCCCCCCTTAACTCTGCTCCACAGACTTTGCAAGCCGGGGGAAACACATCATGAATCGCACTGCAAGCCGATTCGTCATACAGGTATCGCTCATGACCCGAATGTCCCCTTTGTCCCCCGCGTTTGCGCTTTTTCCCTTCGATTGCTTCGGGTTTCTTTTTCCCAAACCCATCTCCTGATGGCGGTCGCGAGAGCGCGTTACTTTTTGTGGCGAATTAATCACACAACTTCAAGCGCTGCAATGGTTTGTCATCCATATCCAGCCGATGCCAGCCTCCCGTAGGCGACACAGAGCGCCGGATTTTAGGGTGAAACTTTGCAAACACGACACAAAGCACGGAACGCTCAAAAAATGCCATGCTACATCGCTAAAACTTACATACAGTGACTGTTTCAGCCGCTCAAATCACACGACATAAAGCGCGGGATCGACGACACAAAGCGCGGGACGCGACAGCATGATAAGTCTCCGACTCGAAATCTAGAGCAGTTGAAGCAAAGAACCCGTTCGCTACTGCATCAATTGCAGAAATTACCGGCGCTGATTCGGAATTATTTCCAACATCCATCGATCGCTTACGCTGCATTGTAAATGGCATTTTGTTTTATCGCCGAGGTAACAGCGGCACAAGTGAATCTGAAGCGATTGGTCAAGCAACCCAGAAAAAGTAAGTCCAAAACGCCTCCACGAGTCCGCGACCCAAAGCATCCCCACATCTCGACAGCAAAACTTTTGTCTCCTGGCCAAATAACACCTAGACAGGTAGCTGTCTATTTTCGTTTTATTGATGGCTGAGTCCCTTGATGAAAAAGGGACTCATCAGTTTTTGGGTAACCGAGTATTTCTGTCCTTAGGTGACTGAAACCCCTGGCACTAAAAGGTTTCAGGTATTTTAAGGCTTTTTTGGGAAAAGTGATTTTTCACTGAACCTATTGAAAATCCAGGAAATAGCTTAAAGTCATGCTTTACAAGTCTTTCAAGGATATTGAAGGTACTTGAGGCAGTAGTGCTAAGGGCTGATAAATGATTGTAAAATCCATCGCGCTAGAAGCGAGAATGATTGCCCAATAGACATTCTGGCGTTTCAAAAATGAAAATAGACACCTACCTAGACAGGTATCAGTCTGGCCTCCCATGCCGAATCCTTTCACCACTTCTGCCATGAATTGCCGTCGATCACTACCCTTCAGCTTTTCAGCCGTTTTGATATATAGGGTTTTCAGATCATCGGTTAGTTGGATGAGGGTGACTGGACTCATGAGGATTCTTCCGATTCACAATGTCCCAGTATCGCAGGATCAATCATTCTTTGGTGTTCTCTTATACTTTATCAAGGTCAACGCATGAACGTGTGTTACGACAAATCATTAAGAATAGTTATTTTTTTAGAATAAGCATAACGTTGACTTTTCAAGAACCACATTGAACGAGATAATAGCTTTGGAATTTAGAATAATAACTTTTTGAATCTCTTTGGGTTCGTTCCCCGCCCCTTGAGGCGAAACACCGACCGGGACTTGCCCCGTGGGTTTATACCAGTGATTATTACGTACTACAGCGATTCTGTATTAGGTTGTGAATTCTGCATCGGCAGATTATTGCTCATGTGATCAGTACGCTCACGCTTTAAATCAGGAAGGAAGTAGCTTTCTAGTGTCATCAATCTTAGCAAAGCTAGAATTTCCTTGTTAATTCATCTGATTAATTCATCGAGTGTTGAAACATAATATTTCAACACTCGATGAATTAAAAAGCGATGTTGAAATTAATGCTTTTCTGAAGATGGTAGTTTTTGGGATTGTTCCGGTTTCTCGTTAATACAAAGAGGAGAAAATCAGAGTGCTAGAGATTAAGTATGGGGCAAATCTTACCATCCCAGGCAGACCTCAATTTTCCATTTCTAATCAGACACTTCAGAGTGAAGTATACAAGCATTTTTATATTACCCTAAATGCAAATCAAGACACGGAAGAAATTATACTCAGCGAAGTCAAAAAACTCAATCTATTGGTTGTAAAAGCTACACCTACTTTAGCACCAGGTTCACTCTCGAAGTTAAAGTACAAGATTGATGCAGGAAGTCTGATTGAGCTTGATGCTCCTCTTGTAATATTGGGAACTTGGGTAAGTTCTATCGTCCCAGATGGCCTAAAAATGTCATTTAAGCTTGAACCAAAGCCAGGCAAAAATCGCAAGTTCAAATCTGAAGTGCATCACCTGGCTCAGAACGGCTTCCGGCATTTGCGGCGATCGCTAGGACATCTAATACTCTATGTCCTGGTAGCAGCAGGGCTTGTAGGTTCTTCCAGCATTATTATAAATCCAATGACGGAAGCGGTTTTGAGCGGGTGATGCACTTCAACCTTGAATTGGCGAATTCAGTTAAGTTTGCCAAAGATGCCGTCAAGGTGGAGATTATAGCTGGATGGGCGGAAGCCAGCTAAACTGGATTTCTGATGTCTTGAGTTGCTAAGCTGGTTTATAGAAGCTGAAAGACGGGGGTACTTTTTATGATTTTTGAGGCAATGCAGCAAATAAGGAATGATTTGCAGCAGTATATTGTTGACGTGGAACAATCTGATGGGACAGAAGATATTGTCATTCTAGACAATATTGCGCGGGCTGAAGATGCATCTGGTAGCGAGGCTATACAAGATCAACGTATTGTGATGAGTCTCGTTAATCTTCAGGAAGAAACTACCCTTAAAAATGAGCCTCACTATCGCTTAGAAAATGGTCGAACTGTCTATCGGAATCCACCAATTCAGCTCAACCTTTTTATCCTCTTTTCGGCTCTATATCGAGCACGATATGATCTTGCGCTCAAAAGTCTCTCACGCGTCATTGAATTTTTTCAGTGGAGAAAAGAGATTCCATTTACGATAACGCCTGGCTTGACAAATACCGCACAGGATGGACGAATATTCCCTGACCTTTATAGTTTGACCTTTGAACAACTGAATTATCTTTGGGGCAGTCTAGGCGGAAAGCAGGTTCCCTTTGTATTATATCGTTTCCGCATTGTCGCTTTAGAAGCGGAAAAACGTCTGGCAGAAAGCGAACCGATCACAGCCATTTCCATCAATTCGAATGGGTCAACGTAAGCTATGTCCATTCAAATCATCTACAAAAAAATTCTGGATCTGGAGCTTTGGCACGATTACTATCTGGGCCAACCCGACCCGCCTGAATTGCCAACCAGCTACAATGTCTCGGATCTGCTGACGATCATCCCGACTGCCGATTGTTTACAGATACTCAAAAATTTGCGTTGGGTTTTTCGTTCACAGGGGCGGGGGGCTACTGTTTTTGCCAATGTTAATGAAGTCACTCCAGGTAACTTCCAAACTCAGGTACCTATTGACCAACCCTATCGACTGACGTTTTGGCTGGTTGTACGCGATCGCTACTTTGCCAATTTTACCAACCTGCCGCTATCACCCACCCCAAAACAAATTTATTATTTTTCTAATCTAAGCAATAATCAAGGTCATGCCTTATTTCTGACCCAATCCCTAGCAGCTTATAAGGCTAAAACTGAATATCACTTGGGCCAATTGGTAACCCGCAGTGATAAGACGCTAGAAGCTCTAAACTATAAGGCTTCTGCCAGTTCAACTCCTAGTGCCAAAGACTGGGAAACATTGGAAGTCAGTAGCCAATATGTCTCAGATCTAGATCGCCTGACCTGTCAGTCTCCTTCACGGACGCAGATCATTCCCAGCCTGAATCCCGGCGATGCTTTTCGTTTGACGTTAGTCGATATCAATGAGCAGGAGACGTTTGCCTTTGAAGACGCTGCTCCCAATCAACATCCACCTGGAACATCCATCTCTGTCAACCTAAATTTTTCTGGGCAAAGCCCCGGTCGCTACCGACTGCTCCTGAATGGTACACAGGTTGACGAGTTTGTGCTCGCCGATTCCCTTGCCGCTCGGCAAGCCTTGGGGCTAGTCGAAATTGTCTTGAATCCAAGCCTGGTATCACCGGCTTTCGCCCTTCTAGAGACTAGAGCCGGACAAACTCTCATTCGCCCCAAAACCTACGTCATTCGTTTCAAAAATCGGGCGACTCGCTGGCGCTATCGCTATGAAAAGCCGCATGATTTCGATGCCTCTGTCCTTCCTGACTTTGACCTCTTAGATGATAAAGCTTATGTTACTAAACGCCCCTTAGGATTGCGTCGGCAACCCGCAACTTTACTCAAAGATGGCAAAGACCGCCTGCTACCGACACCCAGTGTCATGTTGATCAAGCCCGAAATTGATGCCGATCGCCGCGTAACCACTATCTTTTCCGATATTCATTTGTAACTAACCACTCATTACTGAGCACATATCATGCCAAGCACGTACAAAACTCCAGGGGTTTATATTGAAGAAATCCCAAATTTCCCCCCCTCGGTTGCTCAAGTTGAAACGGCTATCCCTGCGTTTATTGGCCATACCCAAATTGCCAAAGTTGGTGCCGAAGACTTTCATGCCGCCACACCGCCAATCGTGCGTCCGATGCGGATTACGTCACTGTTGGAGTATGAGCAATTCTTTGGCAAAGCCATCACTGAAACGGGCATTCAAGTCGTTATTGGCGAAACAACCGATGGTGCTGGAAATGTGACCAGCCGCAAAGCTAATGCCCGCATCACTACCGCCAGCCCGAACAACCTGTACTACGCGATGCAAGCGTTTTTTGCCAACGGCGGCGGTCCTTGCTACATCGCTTCGGTCGGTGCTATGAACGGTACGGTGACGCTGCTAGCACTGCAACGGGGATTGGCAGAAGTGGCAAAAGAAGATGAAGTCACCCTGCTGGTGTTTCCTGAAAGTCAGACCCTGAGCGATGCCGACTATGCGGCACTGATGGCAGATACCCTAAATCAATGCGGCACCTTGCAAGATCGGTTTGCGGTGATGGATCTAAAGCTGCCCACCGGAACCGATACGATCTTGGATACAGCGACGGCATTTCGGGCATTAAGCTTGCCGTTAGACAATCTTAAGTATGGCGCGTGCTACACGCCCAATGTAGAAACGATCTTCAACTATTTCTATGCCGAGGCCGATGTTGATATCCTCCGCAGCACCAATGGCGCGGCTGAGGCAGTCAGTGGCACGATGGATACCTACAACCCTGCGACAATAGCGGGTGCCGATGGCACCCAGTATGCGCTAATCCAGGCGGCGATCGACCAGTTGCCCCTGATCCTGCCGCCCTCTCCCCTCGTGGTGGGTCAATATGCTCGCACCGACAATGCCCGTGGCGTTTGGAAAGCACCGGCTAACGTGGCGCTGACATCGGTGATTAAACCCGTCTTGAAGATCACCGCCGACCAGCAGGCTCAACTCAATGTTGATACTAGCGGTAAGTCGATTAACGCCATTCGTGCCTTTACTGGAAAAGGTACGTTGATTTGGGGATCGCGCACACTGGCAGGTAATGACAACGAGTGGCGTTATATTCCAGTCCGTCGCTTCTTCAATATGGCAGAGGAATCGATCAAGAAGGCAACGGAACAATTCGTCTTTGAACCCAATGATGCCAATACCTGGGTGAAGGTAAGGGCAACGATCGAAAACTTTTTGACGCTGCAATGGCGGGCGGGAGCGTTGGCTGGAGCAAAGCCAGAGCAAGCGTTTTACGTTAGCGTCGGACTCAATCAAACCATGACCGCCCTGGATATTCTCGAAGGTCGGATGATTGTCGAGATTGGTATGGCTGTGGTGCGTCCGGCTGAGTTTATTATTCTGAAGTTCTCCCATAAGATGCAGGAAAGCTAAGCTAATCCTGACATTTTTGCATCACTTAATCATCAGTCAACCATCATTTAACTCATTAATTAGCGAGCAATCCAGTCATGGCTGTATATCCTTTACCAAAGTTTCATTTTCAAGTGGAGTGGGGGGGAACCCGCCTGGGGTTTACTGAAGTGTCTGGTCTAACGGTAGAAACGGAAGCGATCGAATATCGGGAAGGCAACATGCCCGAATATCACAAAATTAATATGCCCGGGATGCAAAAGTTTGGCAATATCACCATGAAGCGTGGTACCTTCCAAGGAGACAACGATTTCTACACTTGGTGGAACACCGTGGCTCTGAACACGATTGAGCGTCGTGATGTCACCATTAGCTTGTTGAATGAAAACCATCAGCCCGTAGTCGTCTGGAAGCTCAAAGATTGCTGGGCCAGCAAAGTCCAGTCCAGCGATCTCAAAGGGGATGGCAATGAAGTGGCGATCGAGACAATTGAGATTCGCCATGGCGGTTTAACGATTCAAAATGAATAAGTGGGTTAGCTATGGTACGCACCTATCCACCGGTCGGGTTCTTCTTTGAAGTCAGCTTTCAGGGTCAGTATAAAAACATAAATCTGGCTCAGGAAACTGTGGAAACACGCTTTCAAAGCGTGACTGGTTTAAGTGTTGAGTTACAAACCGAAACCCTAAAGGAAGGAGGTCAACAGCGGTTTGAACACATTCTGCCTGTGCGTACCAAGTACAATCCTCTCACTCTCAAACGCGGGTTAGTGAAGGATTCTAAGATGATTCAGTGGTGCATGGATGCGATCGACAATTTTGATATTCAGCCGATGGATCTATTAGTGCATCTACTGCACCTGAAGCGTCCTGATCAGACAAAGCCTGCCCAGGGTATTGAGCCTTTGATCACCTGGAACGTAGTGAATGTATGGCCCAAAAAGTGGTCTGTGTCTGACTTCAACGCCGAGCAAAACTCGATCGCGATCGAATCCTTAGAACTCAATTACAGCTACTTCACGATGAAAACTTAGTCAAGGAAAAAGCTTATGCCACTAGAGATTAGAGAGCTGGTGATCAAAACCTCAATCAGTGATGGCGGACAAGCCCAAGCGACGAATTCGAGCGCAGACATTAGTGGCGGAGGCGACCAGGATGCGATCATTGCCTCCTGTGTAGAGCAAGTGTTAGCCATCCTGAAAGCAAAGGCAGAGCGATAAGCTATGACAGGTGAAGTAACCAAGGTTGTGATTCAAGCGTTTGAAGATAAGGGATATACAAAAAAGGTTGGAGTTCCGTTTGAGCTGCCGATCAATCCTGAGCAATTTTCTCAAATGTTCAAGATAGAGTACGACCAGCAACAGGCACAGGGAGCGCAAGGCAATGACCCTAAGTTTAAATTTACGCAGCCGGAAGAGCTAAAACTCGACTTTACCTTTGACGGTACGGGCGTGATTCCTATCAATAAACAGTCGGCATCGGCTAACCAACCCCGTCAATTTCATAAGGATGTGGTGAGTCAGGTGCAGACGTTTCTGGATACCGTTTATACCATGAATGCCAAAACCCATAAACCCAATTTTTTGCGCTTACTGTGGGGCAACTTTTCCTTTGGCACCAAAGGCGGATTTGACTGCATTTTGAAAGATCTGCAAATCAACTACACACTGTTTGCAACGGATGGAAAACCGTTACGGGCTAGAATTAGCGCGACGTTTCTCAACTATATTGAGCAAGCCCGTCGAGTGCGAGAAGAGGGCAAACGGTCACCCGATGTCACCCATCTCCGGAAGGTGAAAGCAGGCGACACGTTGCCAATGATGGTTCACGAAATTTACGGCGATCCGTCCTATTACTTGCAAGTGGCGAAGGTAAATCGGCTGGTCAACTTTCGTCGGTTGGCGACCAATACAGATCTGAGATTTCCACCCATTGAGAAAACGGGATTATGATCGATCGCACCATTCCCAATCCGTCCACCTATGATGTCCCAACGTTCAAATTGCGGTCAGATGGGAAGAACATCACCAGCACCTATGACGTGCTGTCGATGGTGGTCGATTGGGTGGTGAATCGGGTGCCCACCGCTCGAGTGATGCTGCGCGATGGCTCAGCATCTGAAGAAACCTTTACCGCCAGCCAGGGAAACGATCTGATTCCCGGTAAGATGCTGGAAATTGCCGTGGGATACGACAGTCAGGATAAAACGATCTTTAAAGGGCTGATTGTGAAACAATCGCTCAAAGTCGGCACAGATGGTAATTCTATCCTGACGTTAGATTGCAAAGATGTAGCGGTGAAGCTTACCGTTGGTCGTCATAGTCATTATTTCAAAGACAGTACCGATAGTGATGCGATCGCAACCATCCTGAGACAATACAGCGGTATCTCGCCAAACCTCACCGGCACTAGCATTAAGCACCCTGAGATCGTCCAGTACTACGCGACCGATTGGGATTTTATTCTGTCGCGTACCGAGATGAATGGGCAGATTTTGGTCGCGAATAACGGCAAGCTCACGACAAAAGTGCCCACCACCAGCGGCACGCCCCTGATCACATTGACCTATGGAGCCAATCTGCTGGAGTTTGAAGTCGAAATGGATGCTCGCTCCCAATATCAGGCGGTGAAAGCCAAAGCCTGGAACTACGCCGATCAGAAGCTGATTGAAGCCCAGGGTACAGAACCCCCAGTCAATGCTCAGGGCAATTTGTCCAGCCAAACGCTAGCCCAGGTGATCGGGCTGAACGAATGGGAGCTGCGGCACAGTGGACTGGTGCAAGCCCAGGAGCTACAAGCCTGGGCTGATGCCCAAATGCTCAAAAGTCGGTTGTCTAAGATTCAAGGCCGAGTTAAGACAAAGGGCTACGTCGATGCCAAGCCCGATAGCCTGATTCGACTGGCAGGGGTGGGCGATCGCTTCAATGGGTTAGCTTACGTCTCTGGCATTCGCCATGAGTTGCGGGGAGGCGCGTGGGATACCCACATGCAGTTAGGCATGGCTCCGCAATGGTTTTATCAAGACGCCGATATTGTGGATCGACCCGCAGCGGGGCTGCTGCCGGGGGTGAACGGGCTGCAAATTGGTGTGGTGGTGCAACTGAAAAGCGATCCGACCGGGGACGATCGCATTCTGGTGAAAGTTCCCACCATTGATGCCAGGGCAGAAGGCAGTTGGGCGCGGGTGGCAACCCTGGATGCAGGAAACAATCGCGGTTCCTTCTTTCGCCCGGAAATCGGGGACGAGGTGATTTTGGGATTCCTCAACGACGACCCGCGTGACCCAATTGTGCTGGGAATGCTCAACAGCAGCGCCAAACCTGCTCCGCTGCCAGCCACCGATGAGAACCATCAAAAAGGGTTGTTCACGCGATCGCAGCTCAAACTCACCTTTGATGACGACAAGAAAGTAATTGCGCTGGAAACACCGGGTGGCAACAAAATCACCCTGTCAGATGACCAGAAGGGTATCACCCTGGAGGATCAAAACGGCAATACCGTCACCTTAAATGACAGCGGCATTGCTCTAAAAAGCGTGAAAGATATCACCCTGGAAGCGACGGGCAAACTCACCCTCAAAGCCAGCCAAGACACCAGCATTGATGGCATGAACGTCAAGGTTAAAGCCAATGCCCAATTCAAAGCCGAAGGGAGTGCTGGAGTTGAGATGTCTAGTAGTGCGATCGCCATTCTCAAAGGCTCATTAGTCAAAATCAATTAGTTTTTTCAGATACCTAGCAGCCTGTCGGGGAATTCAACTTCAGGCTTGTTTTCCGCCAGGAAATTAATTTCCTGGCTCAGAGCGAAAGTCCATTAAAATGGACGTCAGTCCTTCAGAGAAGCCTTTTCAGTCCGTTTCAACGGATTTTGCTGTTAGCCCGAATTTTAATTCAGGGCGGATGGTAGGCAAAAGGGATGCTCAAAAGCTGATTTTTCCATTAGTCCGACAGGCTGCTAGTACCCCATCTATCCCCCTGCCCTCCGCCAACTACCCCTATGGGAAAACCCGCTGCTCGAATCAATGACATGCATGTCTGCCCGATGCAGACCCCTGCCGTTCCTCCCATCCCCCATGTCGGGGGACCCGTTTTGGGCCCTGGCGTGCCGACCGTCCTGATTGGCGGTATGCCCGCCGCCGTTCTAGGCGATAGCTGCGTCTGTACCGGTCCGCCCGACGCCATCATTCTTGGCTCAGCGACGGTAATGATTCAGGGGAAACCCGCCGCGCGGTTGGGCGATTCTACTGCCCACGGTGGCTCCATTGTGGTAGGCGACTTCACCGTCCTAATTGGAGGCTGACATGCAGGACGATAGCAATGCCTATTTGGGAACGGGATGGGGTTTTCCTCCCACCTTTGACAAAGCCAGCAAAACTGTACAGATGGTCAGCGCGGAGGATGACATCTGGCAAAGCCTTTACATCCTGTTATCAACCAGTCTGGGGGAACGGGTGATGCAACCGACCTATGGTTGCAACCTCCAGGAGCTTTTATTTGAAACCCTTAGCCCCAATGTTGCCAGCAACATTAAGGAGCTACTCCGCACCGCAATCTTGTATCACGAACCCCGGATTCGCCTGAATCGCCTTGATCTGGGCATGAGTGAGCAACGTGAGGGTGTCGTCAATATCGCCGTAGACTACACCATCCTCAGCACCAACTCTCGCTTCAGCCTGGTCTACCCCTTCTATATCCGAGAAGGAGCAGGAATCGCCTAATATGACAAACTGTTGTGACCTACCCAATCCGCTGATCCGCGATGGAGTCAGCCAACGTCAACGGCAGGCACCCGCCCTACCGCCTGACTCAATTGCCGTGAATGGGCGCGACCTAGCGGATTGGCTGGTCTTTGCCCATCAGTTAGGTCGCCAAATCATTTACTATGACCTGACCAATCAGCCGCAGGGGACATGGCACGAGTTTTTTGAACAGAGCACCCCCGTCCAGATCGCGCTGATCAGCAAAACTCGTCCGCAAGGGGTGCGGGATGCCTACACGCGCCAGTTAGAAAAATTTTTGGGCGATCGCTCTCCCACCTACCTATCGACCCTACTCGATACCCTGGCGGGGATGCTGAAGCAAATTCAGCAGTGGTACACAGGGTTAGATGCCTCCACGCCATTGAAGAGTAGCATCAAGGGATTGGTCAAAACCAACCTGTCGGACTCTCTGGCCCGGCTGGCTGCCCTAGAAAGCCATGCATCTACCCCTGGAACCCCCTCTCAGCGATCGGAACTCTACGAGGCATTTATTCAGAGTTTTGGGCTGACTCCCCGCGCCACCGCCCTGGTGGATATTACCGCTCCAACGGTGACTCGGTTTACCGCCCGGATGGAATTGGATGGGGTGTTTCAGGTGATGTTTCAAAACTATCGGCAAATTATTCAAATCGCACCGGGCTACTTAAGCGATAGTCTCAGCGGACGGCAGGATCACCCGCCCCACCTGGCACTGTATGTCGCCTTTTTGCGGCTGCTGACCCTGGCGCAGGCTGACCTGAATCGGATTACCCAGCGACACCTCGACTTCTTCTACCGTCAGGTGCTCCAACTCCCCGATCGCCCCTCCCATCCAGATTACGCCCACCTGATTTTTGCCTTAGCTAAGTTTCAGGGGGAGTATAAACTCCCTGCGGATACAGCCTTTAATGGCGGCAAAGATGCCAGCGGTGCAGACCTGATGTATCGGCTAGACCAGGACATCATTATTCACAAGGCGCAGATTGCTAGTCTCAAAGGACTGTTCCTAGCGTCTAATCCGGCGAGACAGATGACCGGATTGCATCAGTCTGCGATCGCCAATTCAGCCGATGGTCAGGGTACTGCCTTTCCCAAAGAGCAGGCGGTTAAAGCATGGCAACCGTTTGGCGATGCCCAGCGTCCTCAATCCGCACTGGGACTGGCGATCGCCTCTGATATTTTCTATCTCCAGGAAGGCGATCGCGCCATTACCCTGACCTTCACCTTTGACCAAGCGCCGAGTGGATTGCTCACCACTGCATTACTAACCCTATTTCGGGTCGAGTTCAGCGGTGAAAAGGACTGGATCGGCGGTACGCTGACCGGCGCGAACCTGCAAGGCAACACCCTGACGCTGACCCTTACCGTAGCCGCCGACCAGAAGCCGATTGGGTCTTACCATGCCGATTTACCCGGTGCCCGTCTTGCTACAACAAAACCTGTTGTCCGAATTTATTTAAATCCTGACATTCTGATTCAAGAGCGATCGCCCTATGACGCTTTCCGTCCCCTAAAGCTGGTGAACGTTAAGGTGGAGACTAGGGTTACGGGCGTTCGCAATCTGATTTTGCAGAACGAACAATCTGTGATTGACCCAACCAAACCCTTTCAGCCCTTTGGTTCACAGCCAAAAGTGGGGACAAACTTTTATATCGGCAGCAAGGAAGTTTTTCAAAAACGACTCACCCACTTGAAGGTAGATCTGGACTTAGAGAGTCCTCTGCCGAATGATTGGTCAAAGTACTACGCTGCCTATGGCATCGGCAACCCATTTTCTCCTGGAAAATTTCGGGTTTATGCCTTGAGCCATAAGACATGGCAGCCATCTACAGGCATTGAGCAGTTGTCATTGAGTTCGTTTGAATTCACTCCTGACAAGTTATCTGCCCTGAAACTGAATAATTTTGTTGACACAGAACTGACTGACAGTTGGAATTACCAACGTGTTAATGGATTCATGCGATTGGAATTGACGGATGATTTTTTGCATGGTCGATATTCTAGCGTCCTAACCCGACAAGTTTTAGCGTCTGCTACCAATGAGCTCATTGATGTATCTGTTGGTGGTAAGACGGAAAAGCAACGCAGAGCCGTGATTGGAGCCTACTATCGCGTTGACGAAACGATTGAGCCAGCCACAACCCCTTACATTGAGGGTAATGCTGAACCGATCGTTCCCAACGAACCCTTTACCCCTGTGGTGCGATCGCTCTCCCTCAGCTACACGGCTCAAGCAAATAGAAGCGATTGTCAATTATTTCACCTCCATGCCTTTGAGGGCGTAGTTGCCCTTGGGTCAGATGCAACCACTCCTTTTTTGCCTCAATACACCCATGAAGGTGAGTTACTGATCGGCTTAGCCGATCTGGATGCTCCCACCGCACTGCCGCTGCTGGTGCAGGTGGCAGAAGAAACCGCCGCCACCGATCTGGAGCGAGCCACCGTCCAGTGGTTTTATTTGAAAAACAATCAATGGCAACCGTTGCAGCCGCAGCAGATTGTCAGCGACACCAGCAATGGGCTGATCACCTCTGGCATTGTCACCCTGGCGATTCCCGACGACATTCAGACTGGCAATACTCTGCTGGATGCCAACCTGTATTGGCTGAAGGTTGCAGTGGCTGAACGCAGTCGCGCCATCTGTAACATCATTGGGCTGTATACCCAAGCGGCTCGCGTCACCTTCAGCGATCGCGGCAATGATCCAATTCACTTGACAACGCCCTTAGAAGCAGGGGCGATCGCCAAACTCGTTGACCCCCAACCGGAGCTAAAAACCATTGAGCAGCCCTACGTTTCGATGGGAGGGCAAGGGCAGGAAACCTCCAGCCAGTATTACCTGCGGGTGAGTGAACACCTGCGCCACAAAGGACGCGCCGTCACCATTTTTGATTACGAACGGCTGGTGTTGGAGCAATTTCCCCAGATTTACAAAGTCCGCTGTATGAACCACAGCCGCATTACCGATCAGGATCGCTTGCAGGAACTCGTCCCTGGCTCAGTCACCCTGGCGGTGATTCCCGATCTATCGCAACGAACCACAACCAACGACCTGGAACCAAAGGTGAATCGCAATTTATTGGCTGATATTCGCAGCTATTTGCTAGAGCGGTGTTCCTTTGTGTTGCAGAATTTTTCTGCCCTAGACGACATCTATGTCATCAACCCCCGCTACGAGCAGATTCAGGTTGAGTTTCAGGTGGCGTTCAAATCGCCCTACAGCGCGAATGCTGACTACTATCTGCGCGAGTTAAACCACGCCATCATCCGGTTTTTATCCCCCTGGACGATGAGCGATGGCGCAGAAATTAACTTTGGGGGTAGTGTGTATCGCTCGTCCATTCTCAACTTTGTGGAAGAACAACCCTACGTCGAGCATGTGCTGAACTTTGCCATGCACCAGGGCAACCAGCGCAACCTCCGGGAAGTGGTGGCATCCTCTGCCCGTTCCATTTTGGTTTCAGCTCCCTTTTCCGATGACTCCAGCATTGGTCATGTGATCCAACCCATTCAAACCTATCCGCCGACAGTGCCGATTCGTCCCAATGAGTTTGGTTATACCCCGCTGGAAAACCTGATCCTCGATTAACCCGCTCGATTTACCTTGAAAAACTCCCTCCCCCCTGCCACCATGTTGACCCTGGACATTGCCATGATTCTACGCAAACGCAACGAACTCAAAAGTTTTTTCAAGCAAAACAGTCGTCTGTCAGAGGCAAATTTTGCCGCCCTGATCGACTCGATGCTCAACAAGCGGGATGATCAATTTCATGGCATCTGGAAGCCGGGACAGACCTACCGCAACGGGGATGTGGTGGTCTATCAGGGGGCACTGTGGGAGCTGGTGGCAGAGGGTGAGAGCTGCTCGCGCCAGGAACAGCCCCCCCGCAAAGACAATCCCCTCTGGAAATCCCTGATTATTCCCGTCGATGACGATGACTGGGAGGTGCTGGCAGAGGAGGGGGTGATGTGGGCAAAGGTATTTGACCGGATTGGCATTGGCGTTGGCAATTATCAGGGAGAGTATCCCGATCGCCCGGAAGCGCGGTTGGATGTGCGCCAGTCGGGGAAGGGACGCTGGTTGGTGTTTCCTAGCGAAGCCGAGCTAACCCAGGTGACATTGCTGCACACTGCTTCCCCAACCGACAGCAGCTATCTGATTACAGAACTGTCGCTGGAGGAGGTCAACTGGTTAACCGATGCCGCCAAAGGGTTTGTCTTTCGCAAGAGCAGAGTGTTGACAGAAGAAAAGGAATTTGCCGAACTCAAGGCGGCAGACAGCCAGATACTCATGGTGCTCAAACCCAAACGCATTCAGGGTGGTGCAGAATTAGCCACCCTGGGGCTGAATGTGGAAGACCCAACGGCGATGCTCGATATTACCGACGGCAGCCGGGGGCAACTGCTGTTTAGCCCTGATGAAAAGCGCGATCCGGCACTGTCGATTGTCAATCTTGACCCAAAGTGTGAAAAAAACTACGTGGCGATCGGCGTGGGGCAGAGCGATGCCACGCTGGTGACGGATGCCCTGGGAGGATTTGCATTTCGGCAGGGAGGCGAGTATGGGACATACTGTAACGAAAAGAATGTCAGCCAGGGCGACTTGCTGATGGTGGTGCGGCAACACCCCGACTTCGATCGCCCCCAAGTTGGCATTGGTACAGGCTATCCAGAAGCCCGCCTGGATGTGAAGGATGGTAATCATGCCCAGGTGCAGATTTTACCGGAGCGATCGTCCACTGAAACCAGCCCCGCTAGCCCCGATGCCGAAGCAACGATCGCCATCTTTCAGGGGGTATCCACCGAGCAGCCCCGCTACCTCACCAGCGGCTGGGGGAATCATGTGGCGGGTTGGGTCAGCAATGCCGATCGCGGGTTTGTGTTTCGGCAGGGCGAACCATTTGGCATCGACAATAACCAGATCCGGCTGGATCAAGGACAGACCCATCTGGTGATTCGCGAAGATGGGCGGGTGGGGATTGGCACCGAAGATCCGTACACGCGGGTCGAGATTGTCAACAAAGCCGCGAGCGGCAAGTTTCTCTTTAACCTCGATCAAAAGGTCAATCCGGCACTGGGCATTCTCAACCTCCGACCGGGCAGTAAGGAGAACTATTTCACCATTGGTGCCGACAACAACCACGCCTTGCTCGTCACCGATTCCCAGTACGGCTTCCTGTTTAAGGCAGGGGAGGAATTTGGCATCAACGATAGCCAGATTGATGTCAATCAGGGGCGAACGCTGGTCAGCATTCGCCCCGAAGGTAAGGGGCGCATGGGCATCGGCAAACTGCCCTTGGGCTACGAGCTTGATGTCAACGGCATGAGCCGCACCTTCACCCTGTACCAGGACACCAATACGAACAATGTAGTTAGCCCCAAAGCCTTAACCAATGTGTTGGAGCGGGTCAAACTGCTGCGACCGATCACCTTTGAATGGAACAGTGCCACTGGATTTCAGGAGCAAACCCCGCGTGAACAAATTGGGTTTCTGGCGCATGAAGTGGACGATGTGTTTCCTCAGGTGGTTAAAACCTCCAGCGACGGCACCCAGGCGATCGCCTATCAAAATCTCGTGCCTGTGCTGGCGCGAGCACTGCAAGAACTGATGCAGCAACGCGATGAGACCCAACAACGATTAGACACCCTGCGAAATGACTTCACCGTGTATCGGCAAGAGATGGCGGAAACCTTGCAACGGTTGACCGATCGCATTGAGCAATGTGAGAGGAGGATGTAAGACCGTTATGCTGGAATACCTCAGTATTTCTAACAAAAGCCCTGCGTTTCCTGAGTACCTCAATTTTGAGTTCCTGCGGACGGTGGGGATCGAGCATCTGCAAGCCCTGTCGGGTCAACTGTGGACCGACTACAACCTGCATGATCCGGGTGTGACAATTCTGGAGGTATTGTGCTACGCGATTACGGAGTTGGGCTATCGCACCAACCTGGATATGACCGATCTGCTGGCACCCAACTTAGCTGACCCGACGCAGCAGGAAACCAATTTTTTCACGCCGGATCAGGTGTTGACCTGCAATCCCGTCACCGAGTTAGACCTGCGTAAACGGCTGATTGACATCCCCGGCGTCCGCAATGCCTGGCTGAAACCCGTTAAAGCCTACGAGCCAGCAATTTATGTGGATGAGCGCCAGAGCCGTCTGCAATTCACCCCACCGCCCCAGAAAACCAGCGAAACCGCGCTGCGGCTGCATCCACGCGGACTCTACACTGTCTATCTTGACCTCAACCCTGAGTCGCGCAACGATGCCTGTGGACAGCGCTACCGCTCCTGGTCTGACATTTTAGATCAGGTCAAAGCGGTTTTGTGTCAGCACCGCAATCTCTGTGAAGACCTGGATGACATCCTGATTTTAGGGGAAGAAGAAATCGGGCTATGCACGGATATTGAACTGGCAGCCAGTGTCGACCCGGAGGATGTGCTGGTAGAAATTTACGTGCGGGTGCAAGAATTTTTGGCACCCCAGATCCGGTTTTACACCCTGCAAGAACTGTTGGCGCAAGGCAAGAGCACCGCTGAGATTTTTGCCGGACGCCCCTCCAGCCTGGCTCATGCCAATACCCCTGGTGCCAGCATTCCCTACGCCAGCCACGGGTTTATTGACACGGCGGAACTGGAGGCACTCACCCTGCCCAAAGCCCTCTACACCTCCGATCTCTACCAGATCATTATGGATGTGCCGGGAGTGACTGCCATCCGCAAGTTAAGCCTGATCAACTACATTAATGGGCTTGCCCAATCCCAAGGACATCCCTGGTATCTGCCGCTCACCGAGAGCTACCGTCCAGTATTGGGGTTGGAGCAATCAACCGTCACTTCCTTTAAGGCAGGGTTGCCCCTCAACGCCAATCGGGATGAGGTGAAGCGTCGCTATTACGAACAACAGGCGGCCTATATTAAATCACCGCGCGATCGCCAGGAATTAGATCTGCCCATTCCCCAGGGCAGCTACGCCGACCTGTCAGAGCATTATTCCATCCACCACGACTTTCCTTTAACCTACGGCATCAGCGAAGACGGGCTTGCTGACACCGAGCCTGCCCTACGTCAAGCCCAGGCAAATCAGCTCAAAGCCTACCTGATCTTTTTCGATCAACTGCTCGCCAATTACTTTGCCCAGCTTGCCCGCATCCGCGACCTGTTTTCCTGGCAGCAAGATGGCTCCAGCACCTATTTTTCTAAAGCTCTCACCAACGTTCCGGGAGTGGAGAGCATTCTACGCAATTACCACCGCTGTCCCGGGTCTGACCTGCCTAATGATCCGATGGACGATCCTACCCTGGTCGATTACCCCGTCTGGCTCCAGGCTATTAGTGAAGATGCTACTACCGCACTCGATCGCCGTCATCGGTTTCTGGATCATTTGCTGGCTCGATTTGCCGAAACCTTCACCGACTATGTGCTAATCAACTACAGCATTACGGGCGATCGCCGCAAAACAGACGCCGATCTGCTGAATGAGAAGGCGGCGTTTTTGAGCGACTATCCCGTCTTGAGCCGCGATCGCTTCCGGGCATTTAACTATTGCGACTGTGAAGAAATTTGGGATACCGCCAATGTGTCGGGCTTCCAGCAGCGGGTCTGTCGCTTACTGGGGATTGACAACGTCAGGCGGCGATCGCTGAATCATTACACCGTGGTGTATGACCCCGGCAAGTTTGTGTTTGCCCTGCGGGGCAGAGGGAATGAGCCACCGCTGCAAAGTCAGCGCACCTACGCCACATCCGCCGAAGCGCAAGCCGCCCTGGAATTCTTTTTGTCTAGTGCCTTAGACCGTGCTCACTACCAGCGGCTGTCTTACCGCCACTACTACCACTATGGTTGGGATGTCACTGATGCCCAGGGCGAACCGATCGTCACCTTCGATCGCGTCTTTCCCAGTCAGGCTGAGCGCAATGCCAGTTTACAGCCCCTCCTGACCGACCTGACATCCCTGCCGGAAGTGCCTGAGCCACCCTCCTCAGTGCAGTTGGAGTCTGATGCGGCGGGCAATGTCCGTTTTCGCCTCGTGATTCTCGTTTCGGAGACAACGACCCATTCCTTCACGGGAATTCGCGTCTACCCCAATCAAAGCGATGCCCAGGCAGCGGCGGCAGTTGCCCTAGAGCAGATTCAGCAAAACCAGGCATACCAGAAAGCCCGCATTCGACAGGATGACAGTGCCGAGCGCGACGCAGGAACGGCGGAAGTGTATCGCTACTATGGCTATGGTGTCATGGGTGATGAGGGCAACCTGCTTGCCACCCAGGGCGATCGCGTGCTAGACCCTGCCCAACGAGATGAGGCATTACAACGCTGGTTAGCGCGGCTGCACGCCAATCAAAACGACGTGACCGTAGAGGCTGCCACCGAATGTTTTTTCTTTGAACTGAAGGATCGAACCGGGGAACATATCTTGCTGCGGATGTTGCGAGGGGTGCCAACCGCTGAGGCGGCAACGGCACAGGGAGCGATCGTGCTGGAACGGGGGCGCGATCGCTCGGTTTACGACCTGACCACCGACGGGGATCGATTTGGCTGGCGCTTACAGCAAGAGGGCACAGCGTTGGCTGCCCATCCCGCCACCTATGCCACCGAGGTGGAACGCAATCTGCGCCTGGATGCCCTACGGTATTACCTGAATCGCCCGACGCCCCAAGCCGCCATTGACGGTGAAACCGGAACCTTTCGCGCCACCCTGCTAGATCGAGATGGCAACCCGCTGTTGATTACCTACCACAGCTATTCCACCCTGGCGCAGGCGGAGGCTGTCTATCAGCGATTGCTGTACCTGGCATCTGATCCGGTTTACTTTCAGATTGATAACTTGGTCGAAGGCGACAATCCCTACTCGTTTACGCTGGTAGATCGGCGAGGGCAGACCTTTGCCACCCATCCCCAAAACTACCCGACCTCATGTCAGCGCGACCTGGTGATTCGCACCATCATCAACTACGTCAACCTGGAAATTGAGCGACGGCTGGTGCAGCGGGAGGACGGGGTTTACTACGAGCTAATCGACCAAACCGATGCGCCGTTGCTAGTGGGGGCGATCGCCTATGCCGATGAAGCTACCGCTAATGCCGCCTTTGAGTCCCTGCTTCCCCTGGCGCGCGATCGAGCCAACTATCAACTGATTGACGACCCCGATCGACACTGCCCCTATAGCTTTGCCTTGGTCGATCGCACTACCCTGTTGGCAACTCATCCCGACGACTACGATACCGTTGAAGAACGGGATCAGGCGTTGCAGGCGTTGATCAATGCGGTGATTAGCGATGACCCGATTTACCGCATTGAGGGCAACGAAGGGCAGTTTCGATATGCACTGCTGGATGTGCTGGCAGACGCGACCGAGGCTCCCTATCTGCTGGTCAGTGTGGTCAGTGATCCCGACCCAGATACAGCACAAGTGGCATTTACCCAAATGCTGCTCCATGCTGCCGAGCGATCGCGCTATCGCCTGCTGGATGACCTACCTGCCCCGCTGCCCTACGGTTTTGAATTGCTGGACGACACGGGCGAATTGCTGGCAGTACATCACGACCGCACCAACCAGGCGATCGCCTACGCCACGACCGCTGAACGGGAGGCAGCGATCCAAAAAATCATCACCTATGCGGCTCGCCCCGAGATCCAGACTGCGATTGTGAACGAGGAAGGGGCGTTTTTTGCCGAACTCCAGGATGAACAGGGCGATCGGATTTGGATAGGGCAGCGCACTTTTCCTAGCCAGGAGACTGCCGCAGCCGCAGCCGACCTGATCCGCACCCTGGCGCAACAGCCAGAGCGATATCACCCCACCCAAGGCGTGGGCAGATGCCCCTATTCCTTTGAGCTGCGGGATGCGACAGACACCCTGATTGCCACCCATCCCCAGGTTTATGGTTCGACGACGACCCGCGATCGCAAAATGCAGCGGCTCCAGGTCATGTTCCGGGGGCGGGAGGCAGCGGTTCGCATCTCAGCCCAGGAGTTGCCCGATCATAATAAGCAGATGCATCCCGTGTTTGTGGGCGAGATTCCCGCCGAATTGTTTTGCCAGTTTTATGACTGTTCTGCGGAGCAGCAGCAAGCCTTTCAATCGGGTTCGCTGCTGACTGCGGTGTTTCCCCAGGCGACCTATCCCACCCTGGATGCGGCTAGAACAGAATTTCTGCGGCGGCTGAGTATGGCAGGCGATCGCGCCAACCTAGTGCAAACCTACCGAAACAATACTGCTCAAAACAGTACCGATCAAGATGAAGATCAATGCTACTTCACCATCAAACTCGTTGACCCCACCACTCAGGAAACGCTGGCAGACAGCCCTCAGCGCTATAGGCAACGGGTCGAGATGGAAGCGGTGATTGAGGTGATTCACCGGATCGGTCAGGGTTTTACAATCGCCCACACCACCCCCGGCACCTGCTGCGGCTACTACTTTTCCATCCAGCTTCTTGGTGGGGAGGGCGAACTCGCCCAGTTACGGAGTCTACAGCGATATCCCAATCGGGAACGGGCGTGGCAGGCGGCGGGGGAAGTTGCCGACCATTTGCGCTACCTCAGCCGCTATGTTAATCCGGCAACGGATGCTGCGGGTCGCGTCTACGGGTTGGGCATCACCGACGGCAATGGCATCTTGAGGGCGGCAACCCCCGTCGATCGCGATCCCCTCCAGACCTTTGTGGCACTGAATTCAATCGATGCCTTCCTGCGAATTGATGCCCAGGAGGGAGAAGCCCTCAGCTACTGCGCCCGATTGGTAGACTGGAGCGATCGCACCCTGCTGGTAAGCAGCACAACAGATGCCACCGAAGCAGAGGCGCGGCAACGCTTTTACCAGGATGTGCTGAGCAACACTTTTGAACCAGCGGCGATCGAGCGAACCGCCATCAACGGCAATCCTCCCTACGGCTTTCGCGTCCGCAGCCCACCCGTCACCCCCGATGCCGAACCCGATGTGGCGGCAATTCATCCCCAGGCATATGCGACAGAAGCTGCCCGAGAAGCCGCGATCGCCCGACTGCTGCTGCTGGTACGAACGGCGCGACTCAGGGTTAACCTGACTCAGCAAGCACCTGCCTATGGGGGACAGATTAGCGCCGCTGCCGGACAGGTGTTGCTCTATGGCACCCAGCGGTTTGCAACGGAAGCTGAGGCATGGAAGCACGGCAATACGCTGCTGGAACTGGCTCAGAGCGATCAACCCTACCGCCGGATTGACGATGATGACGGCACCTGCACCTACAGTTGGGAACTGACCAGCGAGGGTAAAGACCAGATTTTGGGCGTGCCGATGCAGGAGTATGGCAGCGTTACCGACCGGGAGGGGGCGATCGCTACCCTGCGCCATCTCATCGACGATGAAGGCTTTCATGTGCTGGAACATATTCTGCTACGCCCCCGCCAAAAGCCCGACGATCCGCCCCCATCCACCGACGCTGAACCATTCCCCATTCCCCCCGCCGATGAATTTTTACCCCTCTCAATGCCATCGGCGGAGGGTCAGGCAGAATTAGCGTGTCAAGACCCCTACTCGTTTTGGGTAAGTATTGTGCTGCCCTACTGGACGGAGCGATTTCGGGATATTAACTTCCGTCGCTTTGTCGAGCGCACTCTGCGGCTAGAAGCCCCTGCCCATGTGGGGTTAAAGATTTGCTGGGTGAATGTGCAGCACATGCAGGAATTTGAGACTGCCTACCGCCATTGGCTCACCGAACTGTCACTAGATGCCTGCCAGGGTGCAGCCTGTGACCTGACAGGCTGCCTGAACCGTCTGCTTGCCATCTTGCCCCAACTCCGGAGTGTCTATCCCGAAGCTACCCTGCACGACTGTGAGGACAGTGGTCCTGACGATAACCCCATCATCCTGAACCAGACCGCCCTAGGAACTGCGAACGATTAAGCCTATGACTACCATCACCAACGGCAACGGCTATCCCATCTTTGAACCCAATCAGGTCTTGACCAATACGGATCTGAATCGGATTGTGTCCTATCTGGATCATCAAAATCGGCTCACCCGCAGTCATCTGATTGGCATGGGCATTCTCTGTGGACTGACCGTGGTGAGCACGGTTACGGACACTAGCATCGAGATTCGCGTTACGCCAGGATGTGGCATTACCTCAGAAGGCTACTTTATCTATCACGCCCCTGCCAGTGACGGTAGCGATCGCCCCTTTACCCATTTTCACGACATCCTGCTGCCGCGAGAGGCATTTGGCTTACCCGCCGATTCCCAGCAAAGCCAGGTACGGGCCAGGGAGTTGCTCATCACCCCAACGGCGGCGGCGGAAACCACCCTGCCCCTGACGGTGATCGGCGACTTATCTCAGCAGGTGGTGGCAGTGTTATGTGACTGGGAAGATACCCCCCGTGATTCTTGCCTGGTGGATTGCGACGATCGAGGGCGCGATCGCCAGTTTCGCCTGCGATTTTTGTTGCTACACCGCGAAGCATTCGGCGATGACCAAACCAACGGCTGGTTGGATGCCACGACCCTGCTGCGTACAGGCTATAGCGTCCCCAGTAACCAAACGCTGGTGTCTTATTTTCAGAGCTGGTATGACGTTCCAGATTGCACGATGCCGCGCTTTGGTTACTACCCGGCACCCTCGACTACCGAATCGGATGGGGTAGATTTAAGCCGACTGGTGACGATCGATCAGTTCAAAACTGCCTATTACCAGGTTTGCCAGGACGCGATCGACCGGATCGATCGAGCATTTACCGCCATCCATCAGCTTTTTAGCCCATTTCTGGATCGATGGCACCCCAATACCAGTGAATTGACAACCCTCAAGCCCCGCCTGACTGCCTATCTGGATGGGTTGCTGGGTAGAGACAGCGATACAGCGGTGTCACCGTTGCCCTCCTACGGGATTCAGTATTTTTATGACTATCTGACCGATCTGATTGCGGCGTATGGCGAACTGAAAGACGGGCTGTTTGACGTGATGGCGGACTGTATGCCCGACCTGAACCGCTTTCCCAAATATCTACTGTTGGGTGAAGCGGCTGGAGCGTCAGCCGTTTGTGCTCGACCCAGCCTCTATCGCCACGCCTTTACCCAGCCGCCCATCTACAACGGCAATGCCCAACGGCTCAACGACGTTCGCCATCGCTTTACTCGACTACTGACGATGAGCCGAGAGTTTGCCTTTCTGCCGTTCTACCAAACCCCCGTCAAAATTACCCCCAGCCGCAGTCGGGCTGCTGCGTTGGGTGAGCAGGCGATTCCCTACTACCTTTCCTATCCCGATTTGTTGCCCTACTGGAACTACGATGCCTGTCGCAAACTGCGAACCAATAGAGTACCCGCCTATTTCCGTCCGCTGGGGCTACCCAACTCCCGTGGGTATGACCTGCGAGATCGCCTCGATGCCTTCGACTTTTTCCGGCTGGAAGGGCATGTGGGTCTGCCCTTGATGGCGGCGATCGATCGCATTAAAGGTTACGAACAGGATTTCAATCTGGCGTTTGATCTGGTTGCTGTGCGTTTGGGCAATGGAATAGATGAACCTGGTTTGCTAGAAGGATATTTTGATGATCTGGAAGTCGAGTTTGATCAGATCAAAGCCAACTGGCAGAAGAAATATGAGTATGCCAAACGAACGATTAGTAACAGGCGAATTAACCAAATTCTAGACAAGTTTCATGAATTATTTTTTAAGCATGAAGATCTTGCCAAGATTGATCCAGGCTTGATGGAGAATGAATTTCTGAAGCAAGTGCGTGACCCCAACAATTATGAGTTTGAACTCCTCAACCCTACTGCCAGTCACTATAGATTAGGGCTTGACTTTCGCAGTACTCCAGCCCGTATAGCTCTCGTTACAGATGAAACATTGACGGGCACACAAATCCAACGGGTCAAAGTGTTTACTTTAGCTGATGCCGATCATCGGAACCAAAATCAGCAGCGCATTATAGAAACATTTGTAAACAATTTTTTGGTTTATCCCAGCACTTTACAGGTAGAAGCAGATAACGAGGTCTTTCGCTTTATTCTCAAAGATGGACAAGAGAATATTGAGCTAGTGGGATCGGATGCAGACTTAACAGCAATGTTATTGCGCCTGGAAGATGAAACACCCTATAGCGCGAATGGGTTATTCGATCGCTATCATGACTTCGATGCTCTGTTTACTTTTCTAAAATACTTCGGCGGGATTGGCGAAGGTGAACGTGGTGCAATTTTGAGTGCTGAAGATGCTGCGATCCTGGTTTCCTACTATGAATTTCGGGCGTTATTCCGTCGCTATTTGCTGCGGCTAGAATCCGTGAAAAAAATGCAGCTCTTTCAGGAGTATGCCAAGCAGCATCGAGGCTTAGAGCATTTGGGGGGTGTACCCAAGGGCGGTACTTTTGTGCTGGTCTACACCAGTGACCCAACCATGATTAGCAGTTTAATTGCATCAGATTCAGCTCTAAGCAGCCTCTCTGATCAACAAGTGAAGACGATAAAAGCCCAGGCTCAAGTTCCACCGGGTGGATTGGCAGTAGGCGATCGAGGTAAAGCGATTAGTAGCGATCGCCTCGGGCAAAATGTGGTGATCGCAGATTTTTGCCTCCCCTATCGCTGTTGCAGTGCCTATAGTAGCCTCAACTACGTGATGGCTCAACCAAAGCCATTCATTTCCTTACCGCAGCCAGTGTATTGCGAAGGTGACGCTAAGATCTACGATTTTATTCTTGATCCACCAGGCGGTCTACTCAGAGGCGGTGATGGCATTGTTGATCATAACGGCACCTACGCCTTTCAGCCGAGCACAGTCGATGCCGATGTCACTGAACCGATGAATCTTACCTTCTTCTACATTGTGGATGGTGTGAGCAGCAGTTATTCCATTTTGTTACTGCCACATGTCGAAATTCAGTTTTCGATCGCGTCTACTCGCAGCCCCATCTGTGTCTTACCCAACGAGCCAAAACTGATTGATCTGCAAGCAACACCAGCCGGTGGTCAGTTCCAGTTATCGATTGAAGACGGCTCCGCCCAGAATATTACCGTCAACAACAATCAATTCGATCTCGGTTCACTACCCTTCCCCACCGGTAAAAACGTTCTCACTCTCCGCTTTTTTTACACTGTACCCAATACTGATGACTATTGTGGCGGCACCAGTGATCCGCAGGAATTGGTCGTCATTCGCCAGCCCAAGGCGCAGATCGAGTATCAAAAAAATGATGTGGGGCAGGCGATCGGGACGTTGGTATATGATCCAAAGAATTGTTCAGATCTGCGGTGGCGGGTAGAGTTCGGCAACCAAGGCAGCGAAGCAGAAACCTACGAGTGGCAACTCAAAGGTAAAAAAGTTGCAGGTGCTGACAGCCGCAATATGACGCTTGATATCCCCTATACGCCTAGTAAGCTGGCTAAGGTAACGCTGATTGCCCGTAACCAAAATGCAGCAACCAAGACTACTTGCTCAGATACAGACTCAATTAATGTTGTGCTTCCACAACTTGATCCATTCTGGACGTTTAACTCTAAGCTGCCGGCTCGGCCTGGCAATCCTGAAACAATTATCCTTTACCGTAATGGCAACCCAGAACCTCTGACGGTCAAGCAACCAGGAGGAACCTTTAGCAGTAAGCCTACAGGATTAACAGTTTCCCTCAGCGATGCGGCCCTACCGTGCGATCAGAGAACGGGCTACGTGATGGACTTTGCCAAGGCGAAAGTCGGCATCTATACCCTCACCTATACGTTGCCGGATGGGTCAAATTTCTCGCGCCAAATTGAGGTTGTTGCCCCGTATGGCTATGGTGACATGCGAGCATTGGCGATCGGTGGTAATTTGATAGCATCCTGGGAGGACAAGTGATGTCTCAAGCGATTAGAAGAGCCGTTTGGTCATTTTGGTCAAAACCTTTCCAGACAGACCGGAAGTCTTTTTGGTTCAGTGAGAAGCACCATCTCCTTTCCTGGGTGTTGTCATTTGAACGAGCAAGCCAACTCTATTCAGAAACGGTTCTGATCACCGACGACGATGGCGTTCGCATGCTGGTTGATGGGCTTGGTCTGGAGTTTGCAACGGTATCAACCGAACTGAATACGCTGAAAACACAGGATCCAGATTGGTGGGTATCAGGAAAACTGTACGCCTATCGGGCACAGACCCAGCCTTTTATCCATCTTGATAACGATGTCTTTCTCTGGAAAGCACTACCAGAACGAGTGATTGCGGCTCCAGTCTTCACTCAAAACCCGGAATCTTTCACCTTTGGTGATGAAAGTGCTTGGTATCGACCGGAAGTCTTCAAAGAGGCTGTGGAGTCTACCCATGGCTGGCTGCCATGTGAATTTAACTGGTACGTTTCGGCTCGCGGCAACCAGCCAATGTGTTGTGGGCTTTTTGGTGGGAACCATGTGGATTTCATCAACTACTATGCCGATCAAGCCATTCAACTCGTCGAACATCCTCAAAACCAACGAGCATTGCCTCTCTTACAACGGAAAACACTCGACAGTTTTATGGTTGAACAATACTTCCTAGCGGCATGTGTTGTCTATCACCAAAATCAGCAAAAATCTGTCTATCGCGATGTTTATATCGAATGCCTCTTTAATTCTTTTGAAGACGCATTTAGCGAAGCTGAAGCGAAGAAGGTTGGCTTTACGCATTTGCTTGGGGGAGCCAAGCGGAATCCAGAGTTGGCAGACAAGTTGGAGAAAAGGGTTGCGAAAGACTATCCCGATCGCTATGAGCGGTGCCTCAGATATTTGCATGAGGTTGCACCATGAGCCAACAAAACCACATCATCGGACGAACGGTATTGGCGATCGATCGCGATCGCCTCGATGAGGCGTGGAGTTTTCAGAACGACATCAGCGATTTGATGCACCAGCGGATGATGCCAGAAATGGAGCGCCTGTTCGACCAATGGGTGGGAGAGGATGAAGTCATCCGGTTGGATCAATTGGTAATCGAAGTCCCTCCGGTCGATCGCCATTTTTTGGCGGATGAATTTGTGCGAAACGTGGTGGAGGCTTTAAGACAAGCGCTGGGCGATCGCCTCACAAACCGATTGCCCACAGACTTGTCAACAGCCTTGTCAACCGAAACCAGCCAACGCGATCGCCCCGAAGCGAATGCCGATCGCTTGCCCGTGCCAGCAGAATCCGCAGTCATGAGCCGCGATCGGGCTGGAGCCGATTGGGAAGTATTGCTGTACTTTTTGCAGTATGGTCGCCTGCCCTGGTGGTGCCCCATGCAAGACTGGCAAAGCTGGCTCCCTCGCTGGGAAACCGTGATGCAGGAAGGAAACCGCTGGCAAGCCCCGCTGCGAAGCTTACTGATGACTCACCCGGTGGCAAAGCAGCGGTTGGTGGCGCAATTTTCAGAAGGCTTTCGTCACCAATTGGTGTTGCAATTGCAGCCGACCTGGAGCAGTTGGTCTACGCTTTTCGCTCAGGCGCGATCGCTCATGCAGGCTCTAGAGCTACAGAGCAGCATCGTTCAAGCATTGCAGACCCAAGCCTGGATCATCCTTTTGGCGGCGCTCGCGCAGGACTCATCACCGGTTCGCTCGTTGCCCACCACTCAATGGATGCGGCATTGGCTAGCTGAACTCATGCAACGTTGGCAACCAGAAGCGCTGACGGTACCTGAGCAGACATTGCCGACCGATGACTCAGAGGCGAGATCGCGCCCGCAACCCCGATTTGCCCCAGACCAGAGAACAGAACGCGCCGCTCAACGCCTGTATCGCCTGCTAGAGTCAATGCCTCAAGCTGAGCGATCGCATTGGCTGGCAGCGCTTGATCAAGTCATGCCTCACCCACCCACGGCTCCACCGCCACCCACGGCAACTCGCCAGCAGTCCAAGACCCAAGACGAGCAGGAAGAGCCGCTTGAGGCTGCTTCCCAGACCACCGCGATGGATGGTGTGGTGCAATCGTCGGCGATCGCACCAGAAACAACCAGCGAGAACTTAGAAGACCTTGTGGCACAACCCATCAATCTGCCCGCTGGTTCTGCTCTCAATGCCGATGCGGCGAATCCTTTAGAGCGGTCAAGCAACTCGTCCCTCTCGCCAGAAGAAGCAGCGGCAGGGCTCTTTGTGAACCAAGTCGGACTGGTGCTTTTACATCCCTTTTTGCAACTGTATTTTGAGGATGTGGGTCTTTTGGATGGCGAAGCATTTCGAGGTGAAACGGCGCAACAAACGGCCATTTATCTGCTGCATTACCTGGCAACTGGGCAAACTGATGCGCCAGAATATGAGCTGGTGCTGCCCAAGCTGCTCTGCGGCTGGGCGTTGAATGAACCGATTGCCCGTGGACTTGTATTGCCGGATGCCGCATTGGCAGAAGGTGAAAATTTGCTACAAGCGGTGGTTAATTACTGGACAGTGCTGAAAAGCACTAGCCCAGATGGTCTACGGGAGGGCTTTTTGCAGCGCGAGGGCAAACTGACGCAACTGGATGAAGGCAATTGGCGGCTTCAAGTCGAGCAACAGGCGATCGACATTTTGCTGGGCAGTTTGCCTTGGGGGTTAAACGTCGTGAAGTTGCCCTGGATGGAAAACCTGCTGATGGTGGAGTGGAGCTAAACCCATGAAAACCGCCGAGACAAAAAGCGCAGCGCAGCAACACAACACAGAGGCTCAGTCCTTCTTGAACCAGGGGCAGGAGCAGGAGCAGGCTTTTTTCTCAGAACACGCTTCCGATCGCGACTCTTTTTTCCCCTCGGTTACTCCAACGCCAATTCAGCTCAAATCCATTGCCAAAGAAACGCCATTTTTCACTCCGGCTTCCGTTCCTGTTCAGCCTCAATGCGCCACCTGTGAAGCAGAGGAAAAAGCAACTGCTAAAGATTCAATGGTTGAGCCACCGACTGTTCAGCGCACACCAGCCGTTGACAGTGCAGGAACCATTCAGGCGAAAGCAGAAGCGTTCGGCGTTGCCGTTGCGCAGAAAATCGCTCCACCACCGGCCAAACCCAAACAGCAACGAACCCCTGGCAGCAAAGAACTAGAACAGGAAGAAGGGGCAGCCACAGAAACGCCTCAAATTCAGATGATGCCTGCCTTCAGTAGTGCTGAAGACTCAGGGGGTGGAGAGGATGGCAATGCCGATCAACCTCCAGTTCAATTCCGCTTAACGATTGGTCAACCAGGAGATGCCTATGAGCGGGAGGCTGACGCGATGGCGGATCGGGTGGCTGCCCGCTCCAGGGAAAGGGCAGCGGCTAAGCCATTCACTGTCGCTCAACCACCGCAAGTCAGCCGCAAACCGGAATCGGGGATAAAACGGTCTGACGCGCCAGTGGATTGGCTGGCAGCCCTGAAGCAAGGGGTCTGGGGCACTGATGCCAAACCCCTGACTCCCGCTCAACCACAGCAAGTCAGCCGCAAACCCAACTCGCTGATGATGCAATCTGACGGCAAGCCATCCATTGCACCCAAACCGTTGGAAAGCCACCTGCAACAGGCAAACGGCAGTGGTACGCCCCTAGATACCGAGACTCGCTCTGAAATGGAAGATGCATTTTCCTCCGATTTCAGTGGAGTCCAGATTCACTCCGGGCAAGAAGCGACATCCCTGAACCAGTCCCTTGATGCACGAGCCTTCACCCACAAAAACAACATTTTCTTCAATAAAGGTGAATACCAACCCCAATCGACCCAGGGTAAACATCTGCTGGCGCACGAATTGACCCATACCATTCAGCAGGGGCATGGGGTGCAGCAAAAGGTGGCAGATTCTCCTTTCATTCAAGCCAGTCAAACAACCCCAGATCTTCAGAGAGTTCCTGATGCCGCTGGTAATCAGCCAACAGGCAGCTCTGAAGTGGTTGATCTAACGACTAGTCCCTTTAAACCCTCAGACAAAGTCAAAGGTGAAATTGAGGCAAAAGCCGACAAGGGTCTGGATGTTCGCACCATCATCAAAGGCGTCACTTCAGAAGGTCGTGTCAAAGTTAAGTTAGATCGCCAGGGAAACTACGATTCTATCGGTAAAGGCTCAATGCCGTTGCTCAATGACTGGGCAAAGCAGTTGGGTGGGATGTACGTCAACTTTAGCATCAAGAATAATGAGATCACCGGAGGGTACGCATCCTTAAAGGAAAAGGGTGGCGGTACCAATGACTGGCTGCAAGCTTTAAAGAAAAACGCCTCTGTCTTAGGTGGTTTGGGGCTTAAAGTTGAGAATTTGCCAACCCCTGTTAATAAGCTGGAGAACGGTAAATTAACCCTGGGTGTGAATGATCTCAAAGTCGAAGTCGGCGGCTTTGTTGATGCCCAATTTAATTTATTGCTTGAAAATGCCAATAAGCCCAAGATTGATGCGATCGCCAACATCAATGTCAAAGGGGTTGCAAAAGGAACATTAAAATTAGACAACACCCAAGAAAAACTAACCGGAGAGGTTGGCTTAGGGATTGATCTTAAAGCTTTTAGTGGTGAAGCGAAGGTCATATATAAGGGAGACGGCACAGTTGATATTTCTGGTAAAGCGGTTTATAACGCGAACAAACTATCAGGTGAAATTCAATTTGTCTCCACTGATTTAGAGACAGCAAATAAATTTGCCAAAGATGCGATCGCGGCAGCAGGGGGCAAAGAAAATGTACAAGATGCCCCACCCCCTGCCCCTGTCCCC
>Ga0163155_10000362_pt1 | contig 55039 bp, 52 predicted proteins | sample OliLakLV19SP4G1_FD_148611 | JGI IMG/M metagenome (GOLD analysis project Ga0163155, IMG submission 148611) | Freshwater microbial mat bacterial communities from Lake Vanda, McMurdo Dry Valleys, Antarctica - Oligotrophic Lake LV.19.SP4.G1 | ecosystem: Environmental > Aquatic > Freshwater > Lake >... | reverse complement strand
CAGCCGCATCCGGCATCCTCAGTGGCTGCCACAGCGAGGCCCTTGGCAGCCGGCCCGCCGCCGCTTGGACCCGGCAGCGTCGCTTCTGCTCCGCCCGTGGCAGGCAACGCGGCCTCGCTCCCGGTGGCCGGAGCACCTCCCGTTGTGGGGACCTGCCCCGCGCTACCCGGAGCACCTCGCGTTGTGGGGGCCTGCCCCGCGCTACCCGGAGCACCTCCCGTTGTGGGCGTGCCGGTGCCGGCGCTGGCGCCGTTGCCCCCAGCGTTCACGCTCCCTCCAGAGGCGTCGGCTCCAGCGGTGCCGCCCGTGCCATTCGTACCGCCAGAACCCGGAGGCGGCTCGGGGTTAACCACGGGGAAGGGCCCTCGAATCGCCAGCGTATGGCCGGATTTTTGTAGGTTGGCAAAGAGGACAGTGCCGTCCGGTGAGAAGCAAACTCCAGCTATCTCCGCGCTCTGCGCGACAGCGTTGCGGGCAAACTGGCCCACGTTGCCCTGCGCATCGACGACCTTGATGTAGTTGTCCCCGCTGGTGTCTTCGGCGACGAAGAGGTCACCCCAAGGGGCGACGGTAATGTTGTCAGGCCCCCGAAGGCTGTCGGCAACGAGCGTCAACGTCCCGCCCGCAGCCGAAGGCACGAGCTTGAACACCTGCCCGTTCGTGGTGGCAGTGAAGTAGATCTCACCGTCGAACCACCAGATCCCCTCGCCGCGCCTCACCACCGCGGCACGTGCCGCCTTGGCACTCGCGCGAGCCGTGGCGGGGTTAACCTTCACCCACTCCACCTGGATGCTCTGCCCCATTGTCATGTCTGGGGTCGAGAAGTCGTTTGCGCCGACGGCCTTCATGGCCTGTAGCTGGCCCGTGTATGGATCGGCGGCGGCATGGGTTGGGACCATCCGGTAAAGATGGCTGTCGCCGTCGTCCTCCGTGAGGTACGCGGCGAGCGTGGCGGGGTCGATGCACACGGCCTCGTGCTTGAAGCTGCCGTAGTCATCGATGCGGCGCCGGTTGTCGCCTTCCAACATAACGCTTGCGCTCGTTGGGCAAACCCACACGCCCCCGAGCACAGCAACCTCTTCGCAGCTCAGCCACCCCCAGGGGCTCGGCCCTCCAGCACAGTTGCCCGAGGTGCCTGTCAGCACATCGTTGCTGGACAAGAGTTCGAGCGTGCCGGGAGCCAGCACCAGGCGGCTCACACCACCGTTTAGCCCCAGCTCGTGGTTGCGCATCAGGATGATTTGGCCATCTTGACCCGGGAACGCCGCCATCCCATCGAAGGCGCCGCGCACAGTGCGCCCATCGGTCATCGTAGCCCCGGCGCGCTGAAGCACCGTGTAGGAGAAGCCCTCAGGAAGATCCAACACGCCATTTGGATCTGGCACGAGAGAACCAAACTCCTGAGCCTCCGCCCGACGGCTCGCGAGGCCAGCAAAACCGAGGCTGCCCGCGACCATCGTTCCCCAACCGAGCACCGAGCGACGAGTAAGGTTCATGGTTCGCGACGCTAACTGCGGAGCTCCAACCACAGCAACCGGCAGGGCGCAGGATCATCGAGAAGTTGCCGGAGCGTCACCCCGTCTTCGCATGTTGCTAGCCGCAGGGGGGGCGCGCCACCACACGTGGAGCTAGCTCGTGCGGTGCCCGATCTGCTACGCACCGTGCATGGTCGCGCTCGGCTACAGTAAAGCGTTCACGTACACCATGGTTGGGGGCATGGTTTGGTCAGGCTGGGCGCTCGCGCATGCACCGCCGTCGCTGGGCAGCGCTGCTTTTCTGTTTGCCTTCGCCCTGCTCGTGACCGATCTTATCAGTGGCCTCTTGCACGTGGTGCTCGACAACCCACGCTCGCTCAAGCTTGGGCCCATTCGCGGCCTTGCTGAAGGCTTCCAACGCCACCACGAGAGCCCCGCCAAGATCTACGAGATGCCGCTCTACCAGCATCTTTACGTGATGCACATGCCTCTCACGTTGCTTTTCGTTGCGATATTGCCCTTCCATAACGCGGGTATGTACGTCGTGTTCCTGAGCCTAGTGGTGGGGCTCCACCTCATGCAGCTGGCTCACCTTTGGGCCCACTTGCCCGCGGAACGCGTGCCGGCGCCTGTACGGGTCCTTCAGAACGCGAGAGTACTGCTGCAGAAGCCCCAGCACGATCTCCACCATACCCCGCCTTTTAACAAAGACTTCTGCATCATGACCGGCATCTGCAATCGCCCGCTCAACGCCGTCGTCTCCGTCATCGGACCCACCACGCACTTTTGGCTCGCCATCTTCGTGGTCGTGGCGCTCGCGCCGATGCTCGTAGCGTTCCTCGTCACCCGCGGCGTCTGGTAGAGTTCCACCTGCCCCAGCCGCCGCACTCACTGAGCTACACGAAAATAGACGTAATCACCTAGACCTGGATGATCGGTATCGCTGCCCGCGGCACCGTGGCAATTCACGCACGCTCCGGCTCCCTTGGCGGCAACGCCGCCCCCAGGTGAGTACCAGAACCAACCGGCTCCCCCGTTGCTGTCCGCCTCCACCTTGACCTCGACGTAGATCCCAGAGCTCACAAACTTCACGGCCGCCACACCCACGGGCAACTGGCCGCCCGGAGCGAGCACAGCTTGAGACAGTGCCTGGTTGCTGCACACGCGGTTCGTGCCGCCATGGGCGTGAATCGCCGGGCTGCCCTCGGTCTTGGCTGTTGCCATAGGCTCACACGCCCACTGCTTCTCCCACTCGTTGTCGACGAAGGCCTGCAGCCATGCTGTGAGCTCAGCCTTATTGCCAGGCGGCAGCTGAGGATCGAAAGCTGAATTGCCATTGCCGCCTGTGGAACTGCCACCACTCGACAGGCCTCCTGTCGCAGCACCACCACTCGACAGGCCTCCTGTCGCAGCACCACCACTCGACAGGCCTCCTGTCGCAGCACCACCACTCGACAGGCCTCCGCTTGCCATTCCGCTACCGGTCGAGCCGCCGGTGGATGCCGCAGGCTTGGGGCTAGAAACGGGCGAACTTCCGCCACTGTTCGCGGCGTTGAAACCGGGGGCCGAGCCCTCATTTGCTCCGCCGTCGCTGCATGCGGACAGCAGGAGAGTAGCTACCGAGAGTGCATAGGAACTAGAAAGAAATCGTGGGCAATTGGGGGACATAGCGAATCTCCGGGTTGGAGTCAGAGCCAGCGCTACGGAGCCGACCCGGAGAAAGTTACACCGTGTGGGATTTCTATGAATGCCACCTGCTCGGGCACGGCAACGAAAGAAGCGAGCAGGACTGCCAGGCAACTGCCAGGCCAAGAGAGCCGAGTGTCTGGAAGCCTGTCGCGCAGAGTGGGGCTGCAAGCATCGCTTAGAGGCCTTTAGGTCGGCAGAAGGCACCTCTGCAACGATTCTAGATAGTAAGCATGCGTACTACTTTTTTTTCTGTCCGTGTCTCCCCCGGTTGGAGCGAAGCGACAGGCTTGGGGCTCAACCCTGGTATTTTCCAGCGCTTCAAGAAGAGCGGAGGCGGCGTGCTCTTGTATGGGCCCCCTGGATACGGCAAGACGATGGCGGCACGGGCCATCGCGAACGAGTGCAACGCTCAGTTCACGGCCATTGGGATCAGCGATATCATTAATATGTGGGCGGGGGAAAGCAAACGCAATCTCGCCAGTATCTTCCAGAAGGCCCGCAGTGACGCACCTGCGGTGCTCTTTTTCGACGAGCTCGATGCGCTGGCGTTCTCTCGTAGCAAAGCGCACTCGGATCACACGGCGCTGGACGAAGCTATCGAGACGTTGAAAAGTACCTGCGTCGAGAAAAGCTCTACTGAGGTTCGCGTTGGCATCGCACCCCCCCCGGCCAGGGAGAAGGGCTTCGAACGTTTCGCCGTAATGGTTTCCACGGTAATGCTGTGATACGCGTTTTGTCGTGGCAACCCCGTCGCTCGACACCTCGACAGTTAATTCACGCGGAGCCGTGGGGCGGCTGCTGCATGCGCCCCTCTATATTCGAATCTTAATCGGTTTCGCCGCGGGGATTCTGATAGGCCTGATGCTCGGGCCGAGTGCGAGGTCTTTCGACTTGCCTGCGCGGCTCATCCTACGTGTGTTGGGTGCGCTGGCGCCAGCGCTCATTCTGGTCGCGGTAGTTCGCGCGATCATGTCAGCAGAAATCCACGGCGCGCTGGCGTTTCGCCTCTGCAGGCTCTTGCTTCAGAATACCTTGGTAGCGATTCTGGTGGGGCTTGGTGTCGCCAACCTTTTAAGACCGGGCGCAGGTGCTGCTCTGGCGGCGCCCGCGCAGCGGCCGGCGATCAAGACGGATGTGGTGTCCCAGCTCCTCGATAATGTTCCAGATAGCCTGCTCCGGCCGTTCGTCGAGAACAAGGTCATCGCGGTGGTGTTGATTGCGCTGGCGTTTGGCATCGCCGCGCGCAGCCTGAACGGCTCCGAAAAGCGCACGGCCGAGGACCTGATTGGGCTCTCATTCAACTGCATCATTCGCGTGCTCCATTGGGTCATAGCGCTGGTTCCGCTGGCGGTGTTCGGTAAGGTCGCCAGCATCGTAGGAAGTGAAGGGTTCGAACCTTTTGTACGGCTCGCAATGTTCGTGGGAGCCGTTCTCTTGGCGCTGGCGATTCAGGCCACTTATTACCTGCTACGGGTTCGATTCGGATCTTGGGTGCGTCCGCTATCACTCGTGAGAAAAATGAGCGACGCGCTCGTGATGGCCTTCTCCACGGCCAGTTCGACCATCACCATGCCACTCACGTACGACCGGCTCCGCCATCGCGTGGGTCTACGGGAGCGCTCGGCGAGCCTTGGCGCGCTCGTAGGCTCTAACTTCAACAACGACGGCACAGCGCTTTATGAGGCGATGTCGGCACTTTTTGTGGCTCAGCTCATCGGCGTGCAGCTCACATTTACCGAGCAGGTTCTGGTTATTCTAACCTCCGTTGTGGCGTCCGTGGGTGCGGCGGGCATTCCTGAGGCCGGGCTCGTAACGATGACGCTGGTTTTTACCGCTGTGGGCCTGCCCGTGGAGTACATTGCGCTGCTCCTCACCGTTGATTGGTTCTTAGATCGGTGCCGCACGATGATTAACGTCCTGGGAGATACCAATGTAGCGTGCCTTCTCGATGGAAGAGTCCCGGAGGAGGCCGAGCCGCGCGGGGCACCAGGCTTAGGTTAGAAGTGGGGCGAGCTCGTTAAGGAACGGCGGGGGGCGGCGCAACGCACGGGATGCCGCCGCCTACGTGCGGGCAGTGGAATTCCGGCCTCCCCGCTGCTGCTGCCGAGACATGATAGAGGCGGCACTGCACATGAGCGCCGCTCGTATTGAGCTTGGAGTACTTCTTGAGATCTTCAAGGCTCTGGCATTCTGTCAGGCAAGCCAGCGCGTTGGGCCACTGCTGGTTCGCCCCGGTGCACACGGTTTGAGCGATCATGCAAACCGCTTCGCAGTTGCTGCCACAAATGTTATTTCCGCCCGGGCCTGCTCCTAGGACGGGGCACGAATCTGTGGGTTCCATGGCTGACGATTGAGCCGCGTGCAGACGGCAGCCGATGCTATTGCCTATCGTTTGATCGGCGGTACCTAGGGGCAGGTGACGGCAGACGGCCAAACACACTTCTTGGGTCTGGTAAAGCGCTAGCGTGTCGGTGCAACTCGACATCACCGTCGAGCAATATTCTTGGCACTGAGGCGACGAAGCAGGTGCGCCTCCGCCAGTGCCCCCTGTTCCGCTTCCGCCGCTCCCGGGCGTGCCGCCGGTTGGGATGCCGCCCGTGTGACCATCATGGCCTGCGGAGCCCATTGTGGTACCCCCCGTGCCCATTGTGGCGCCCCCTGTGCTTGGAGCCGCACCGGAAGCGATGCCCACACCGCCGGAAGCGGGGGATCCGATGCCGATTCCCGCACCACCGCCTGTTTCAACCGACCCCGAAAAGCCTCCTTGCGGGTTGGCCTGGTGCCCTCCGCTGCTCTCGCCGCCTGCGGGGTTCGAGCCTGACCCGGCGTTAATTAACGGACCTTCCGAACCCACACCGTTAAACGTGGGATCGACTTTGGCGTCTTGAATGCCCCACATGTCCGCGCATCCGACGGCCGCAAGAATGAGAGCGCTAACGGCCCAATTGCGTGAGAGCATTTTAGAAGGACCCTTCAAGTGAGAACATTTGCACGCCTTTTGCAAAATCGGCATTAAGCCGTAGTTGCGCTGCAGATTTCGATGCTTTTTCATCGGGCGCCGTCAGAACGAGGGTGATCCCACCTATCAGCAAGGCGCCCCCCGCAGCCAGCGACGCGGTGGCATACGACGCGTAATCTTTGGCGTCCGAACGAAGCTCCGCGCCGCGAGCCGTGCAGAGGCTCGCATCCTCAGGGCGGCACCGGCTCTTGGAGGCGTCGTTTTTGCTCAGTGCCCGCGTTGCCAAATAGGACCCTGCCGCCAATCCAACGACACCTGCGCCCGTTGTGATCCAGCCGTAAGTGGCCTGATGACTGCTGGTGGGTACATCTTGGAGGGGGCTACTGGCTCCGAGGTTCGAACGACCAGAATGACTAGAGTTTGCAACGGGCGGCGCTACCGGCTTATCCGCACTGCGCGCAAGAGCTGGGACCGTGACATTGATCACCGTGGCTTGATTGGGGATCAGGACTTGTCGGCTAAAATTCTCATGGCCAGGCGCACGCGCAAAAACTTGCGTGACGCCAGAATCCACGGGGATTTCCATGCTCCAACTTCCACTTGGTATTTCGGTATCGCCCACCGTTACCTTGAGGCCTGGAACGCGAGCAGTGGCATCCACGGCCACCACGATGCGAGCCAAGCGGCTTTTGAGGAGCTTGGCTCGCTCACCAGCTACGGTCGCCCGCCGTTCGTCCCCACGTGTTGAAGCTATGCCCTGCGCCTCTCTGAACGTGGCCCACGCGCTAGCGAGCCGACCATCCATCTCGTAACAGTCCGCCAAATGCAGGCGCGTGCCCAGAGCGTCCTCCAGCGAAAGGCTAGCCCTAAAGCGTTCACAGGCCGCTTTAATGTCGCCCTGTTTTAAAGCCCGCTTACCATCATCGAATGCCGCTTCTGCAGCCGCTTTCGCCGCGTCTTGGGCATCTGCCGCTCCGGGGAGGCCCACAAGAATAGTGATGAAGAGGCAACGAGCCAGCAGGTCGCGAAGAGTCATTTTAAAATCTGTTCCCAAAGTTATCCCTATCGTACGGGTTCACAGAGCCACCGGGTGGCGGAGGGGGCACTGCGACCTTCGGAGCTGCCGTGGGTGAGGGCCAGCTCGGGGCGCGGCGCCCTGCTTTTTGGCTCCAGCTCGGTGTGCGCTTCGTCGCGGACGACCCAGCATCCTCCGCAGCACTGGAGGCGATTGGCACTACCTCGATAACGCCGCTAGCCTGCGGTTGAGCTGGAGTGCTCTCCGCGTCAAGCGTAGCGGCGTTCTTAGCTGCTGTGGTCGGTGGGTCGGCGGCGGGATTAGCCGCCGCTGAATCCGATGCTTTAAACCAAGTGGACAGCAGGAACCCTCCACCCACTAGGAAAAACACCAGCGCGAGAACTGAAGCTTTTTTGCCCCAAGACCGGGCCTCTTGGACCGGCATGAAGACCGGCCCGATTGAGCTGACCGAACTGCCCACCGAATCCACGGCGGGTACCGTTGAGGAGATGGATCCCGCTGCGCGGATCGCGCGAACTCGGGCGGGGATATTTGGCCCAGCCAAGGGATCTGAAATCCGAAGAACTTTGGCGATACGGCTGGCGCTATCGCGGGCTTCATGATCACCAAACCGCGACAAATCCCACGCCATCGCTGCCACGTGCGCGTAGCGGTCCTCTCGATCCTTGCGTAGACAACAATGAACCAGTGCTTCCAATTCTTCGGAGATCTCCGGATTGTTCACGCGAAGCGAGGGTGTTTCGCCAGACAACACCAGCGCACAGACGGAGGGTAAACTTTCACCGTCGAACGGCGGATGCCCAACGAGCAGCTCGAATAGAATAGCTCCCAGCGACCAAATGTCTGAACGCGCGTCGACTTCGGCCGAAGCGCGCATCTGTTCGGGCGACATATAATGGGGCGAGCCCAGCGCCATAGCCGGATTGGTGAGGCGCGTGGTGCGGGGGCTTAATGTGGCGCTCCGTTTAGCAATCCCAAAATCAAGGACTTTAATCATGGGCTCACCATCCGCCCGGCGTGTCACGAACAAATTTTCCGGCTTAAGATCCCGGTGAACAATACCTCTGGAGTGCGCCTCAGCGACCGCCTCGCACGCCTGGAGCAAAAACCCGACGGCCTGGACCGTCTTTAACGGACCTTCGCGCTGCAGGAGCGCACCCAAATCCTCACCTTCGAGATACTCCATCACTATGTATGGAATTTTCTCGACGGTGTGTCCCGCATCGAGAACCCGAGCAACATGATCGGATCGCAATTGTGCCACAGCGCGTGCTTCCTGAATCATTCGCGCCACGACTTCATCATTCTCGGCGAACTGACGGTGCAGCACCTTGAGAGCCACCGTACAGTTGAGGTGAAGGTGTGTTGCCCGGAGCACCGTCCCCATTCCCCCCTGCCCTAAATAGCCATCTATTCGATACTTCTCCGCGATAACCTGGCCAACAGTTACCGAGGCGATCGATTCTAGAGGGTTAACTAGTGGTGGGGAACTGGTCATGGCGATTCAAGAGTTTGAAGATGCTGGCGCGGTCAGTCGTTGTCATCGCTATCATCGCCGTCTTTGCCGGGGCCCTTGACAATTTTGGAGGGATCTTCAGTGAGCACCTTCGTGAAGTCCGCGATTCTGACGCCACCTGGCGCAAGCTCAGCTTGGAGGAAGGGTGAGAGCACTGCTGCTTGATCGGGTAGGCGATTTTTTACATGCAAGAATGACGTGGCGGTTTCGCTGCGATGACAACCGTTACACGTATTCAGGGCGAGAGCTCGACGGACGGGCTCGTCGACACCGGGCACGGTCCAACCGAAGCGGACCGGTGTGAATGAAGAAGCCGCTGCGAACGGCAAACCATTCAGCTCAAGCGGCACATCGTAAGTGCCAGCGAGGATCGCGGCCTGATTGAATACCGCCCACGCGCCGAGCTCGGCCGTACCGTTCCAATGGATTGCCGGCTCTTTTTTGACGGGCTCCGGCACGAGCTCTCCGGAGCTGCCAATCACAAACTCCCGGAGCTCCCACATCAAGCCGAACGGACTTGTGGGATCGGAGCCTGGCTGGGCAAGCGCAACTTCATTGGTGCGGATCTGTGAGAGCGCACTCCCATTCGGGCGGGAGGGCGCCGTGTTCCACTTGGTGAAATCAAGCGTGCGCTCGTGCAGCTTCTCGTTGAAATCTTTGCCCCAGGCTTGAGTGCCAAGCTTATGGTACTTCTCCGCCACAGATTTGATGTCGCTCTTGCCGCTGACTGGGATGATGTATTCAAAAATTACGGTAAATTGAAGCGGTCTGCGATCCGCTCCAAGTGCGCCGAAAAGAAATCGACCTTGCCCTGCGCTACCGGTGGATGCGCTGTTGGGATCCGGCGTCAAACGTAAATCTGGCCGATACGCCACACCTAAGAGTCGAAATGGCAGCACGCTCAAGTCGAAGCTGAGCACACACGTCGCGTCAGTGGCGGGATCTGCCGTGCATGTTGACGCAGTGCTACCGTTCTTGCCGATGCTGCCCAGTTTCCACGGCGTCAGGATCACGTCACGAATTTTCGGCCGCGCTGCGACTGTTTGGCCAGCAAGCGCCTGCGGTGCTTCCCAAGTCTTGAGCCAATTCATCACGAATTGGGATCGCCGCGCGTGGCTCGGCTTTTCGACCGTTGAGAGATTGTCGATCAGGCGTCCGAAGGAGAATCCCCCCTCTCTATCGGTGTTCCATTTGCCAGGGCGGTAGTTAACAAACTTGGCGTCGTTCACGACGCTCACTTCCGTGACGAAGAGTTCCTTCTCTGAAACGATGACGGAAAGCTCGGCGACCTGCTGCTCCGCTTGCACTCTATCTTCCTGACCTCCTTCCAGCCCTCTAATTTCCGCAACACAACCACTGCCCATCGCAACGCATGCCAGCAACGCGACGGGAAGAACCACTCCACTCGATCCCTTTAAAACTCTTGTCATGCTAAGCATTCCTCAACGGCCGCGAAGAAAATGCCGCGGCGCTCCGCTGTATGAGCAAGGACTGTGCCGGGGTAAAGTGCTCTCAGAATAGGATTCGTAATGCGTAAACCGCGCTTTTCGCAACATTGCCGCTGCAGCAAGTCCCTTAGAATTCGGGACGAAGGTCCCGCAGAAACGCGATGAGCTGAAACAGCTACTCGTGCGGAGGGGAGGCGTTTCGCCACGACGCGGCAAATAACGTCAGCTTTTTGGAACTACCTGACACCACAGTCGCGGGGCGTTTCACGCTACGACAACACCTGGCTGAGACACGCCTCTGCAACGATTTCTAGATAGTAAGCATGCGTACTACTTTTATTCTGTACGTGTCTCCCCCGGCTGCAGCGAAGCGACAGGCTTGTGGGAGACAGGCCGAGTCCACTCGGCCCGAGGGGGCAACAGTCTTTTACGGCTCGCGATAGAATCTCGGAACGCGGCGCGAAACATTGGTGAGCACTTCCCAGGGGATCGACCCCATGTGCTCGGCAACTTCCTCAGCCGTGATGGTGGCTTCTCCGAGCGGGCCTTTTTGCGCACCGAGCGCGACACACTCATCGCGCATGTTCACGCCCTCAATATCGGTGACGTCGAGCATTGTCATGTCCATGCTCACCACACCGACGATCGGAGCTCGACGGCCACGAATCAGCATGTGGCCTTGATTGGAGAGCGCGCGGCTCAAGCCATCTGCGTAGCCCAGCGGGACGGTAGCGATGGTGCTCGAGCGGGCTGCCTTCCAGGTGGCGCCATAACCCACGGTTTGACCTTGGCGCAGCTGGCGAAGCGCGACCACTTCGGTGCGCACTCGCATCGCGGGCCTGAGCGTTGTTTCAACAGAAAGCCCTGGAGCCACTCCAAACAGCGCAATTCCAGGCCGAACCATATCGAGCGCCGCAGCGGGGTGGCGGAAGAGAGCCGCACTATTCGCGGCGTGCCGCACGCTCGGTGTGTGCCCGGCTTGGCGAAGCGTGGCCTCGGCTTCCGAGAACAACGCCAACTGATCCAAGATGGCCTCACGGGGGCCCGCATCGGCACAAGCAAAATGAGTCATCAAGCCTGTGACCCGGATTTCGGGGCAGCCGGCTAATGTTTGCACCGCACTGTGCAGCTCGGGCAGCCGGATCCCCAAACGCGCCATGCCGGTGTCGATCTTGAGGTGGATATCCATGGATTCCGCCCCGCCAAATCGCACCTCTTCGGCAAGCTCAGCTATCTGATCGCGGTCGTGAATCACCGGCGTTAGCTGATAACGAGAGATTTCAGCCCAGGCGCGGCCGTAATAGCCGCCCATCACGATGATCGGAGTGCGAATACCGGCTTCGCGGAGCTCAATGGCTTCTTCCAGCAACGCCACACACACGCCATCGATCTTTGCGCGTTCAAGCGTGCGTGCCACTGCTTTGGCGCCGTGGCCATAGCCGTCTGCTTTGAGCACGCCGAAGACGCGAGCGCTGCCAGCCTGGCGCTGCACAATCCGTAGATTGTGGCGAAGCGCTTCCAAGTTGATCTCGGCTCGGGTGGGGCGCACCACATCCGAGGGCGCTGCGCGCTCCGGCCGAAAAACACGCGGAGCCGTCGGGGTGAGTGCCGCCTTGGCGCTTGAATCTTGCAAAGAAGCCATAGTTTCCTACTGAATCGGTACAGCCTGTTGCGGCGAGCGGCCAAGAAACAGGGTGAACGCTATTGGTAGCAACGCACCATGCAGCGCTTGTAGTCCAGCTCGCAACCAGAACAAGCATCCGGCAGGCGCGGTGCCGCCCCAGCGGCAGCCGCATCGTTCGCGGCGCACGGAACCCGACAGCTTTGAAGGGCGGCTCGGCACGCGCTTGCACAATCGTCTGTGGTGAGTTGGGGTCTGTTCCCCGCATCGGGCGGCACGTGCGCACGCGTGGCAATGGGAGCCGGCGGAGAGTGCGGGCTGCCGGCGGAGGGCACTGAGAGATAGAACTGTCGCTCCTCGGGCTTGCGCCGCGCTTCAACGTGGAGCTCGGGGCGAGCTGGATCACCCACTGCTAACGAGCGAACACGGCGCCGTGCGTACTCGATGCGATCACGCGATTGACCGTAAGTATAGGAAGTGACCCATTCCTGCCAGCAGGCGCGCCGATGGGGAGTTGCTGTCTCCGCGTTCAAGTCTAAGCGGTAGCAATGCTCAAAGCGCAGTGTGCCCTCCTCCAGAACGTGCAGGCTCGCGCCACATGCGCAACACGCGAATAGCAGGGCCGCGCCCAGCGCAAGTTGACGGAACCCGCGCGAGGCAGAGCGTTTGGCAGGGTCCGACATTCTCACGCGAAGGGTGCATGGCGGAGCTGCTACGGTCAAGTTGACTCGCGGTTTGCACGCGTTGCCGCACCGGACCTTACGGACTAGCCTCCGGCTCGATGTTCACCGGCCTCGTCGAAAGCCTCGGAAGCGTGCATTCCGCCGTGCTTTCGAGCACCGGCACACGGCTCAGCATTGCCACCGAGCTCGGCCCGCTCAATATTGGCGATTCGATCTCCGTGAGTGGTGCTTGCCTCACCGTGATCGAAGCCAATGGCGGCCGGTTTTCGGCGGATGTTTCCCGCGAGACGCTCGAAAGAACGACGCTCGCCAGTCTCAGCGTCGGCAGCTTGGTCAATCTGGAGCGGCCGGCAACGCTCGGCTCCGCGCTCGGAGGGCACCTCGTCACGGGCCACGTGGACGCCGTGGCGCGCGTTCTTCAGATTGAAGCCATCGGCGAAGCAGCCAGCATGCGCTTTGAGGTGCCGCGGGCGCTCGGGCGTTATCTGGCGGAGAAGGGTTCCGTCTGTCTGGATGGCGTTTCGCTCACCGTAAATTCTGTGACGCCGACCACCTTCGACGTGATGCTCATCCCGCACACCCTCCAGGTGACCACGCTCGGTCGGCTGGTGCTCGGTGGCAGCGTCAATCTCGAGATCGACCTCGTCGCCCGCTACGTGGCCCGCTGGCTCGAGTATCAGAACGGCCCATCCAATCCATGACAACTTCTCTCCGACGCCCTGAGCTCAGCCCGCTTCAAATGGAGCGCGTGAAAACCGCCATCGAAGAGATCAAGGCTGGCCGCATGGTCATCCTGGTCGACGACGAAGATCGCGAAAACGAGGGCGATTTATGCATGGCGGCGGAATGCGTCACACCCGAAGCGATCAACTTCATGGCCACCCATGGTCGCGGTTTGATTTGCGCCACATTGACCGAATCTCAAGTCAATCAGCTCTCCTTGCCCATGATGCAGGCACCCGGCCGGGCTGGCGCGAAGCTGGGAACCGCTTTCACCATGAGCATTGAAGCCAGCGAGGGTGTCACGACGGGCATCAGCGCGCAGGATCGCGCGCGCACGATTCAAGTGGCGATCGATCCCAAGTCAGTTCCGGACGATTTGGTGGTGCCAGGGCATGTGTTCCCGCTCCAAGCGCGCACAGGTGGCGTGTTAGTGCGCGCTGGGCAAACGGAAGGCTCAGTCGATCTGGCGCGCTTGGCGGGAAAGAACGCCTCAGGCGTGATCTGCGAGATCATCAAAGACGATGGCTCGATGGCCCGCATGTCCGATTTGGAGATCTTCTCCAAGAAGCACGGGCTGCACATCGTGGCGATTGCCGATCTGATATCTTATCGCCTGCAGACCGAGCTTTTGGTTGAACGCATCGAGGAAGGCACGCTCACGCTTGACCAAACGGGGACGGCTTGGAAGGTGATCGTTTATCGCTCAGTCATCGAACGCCAGGAGTTTCTAGCATTGGTGAAGGGCGAGCTCAGCGGCAGTGACCCCACTTTGTGCCGGATGCACAGCGGAGCGATGCTGGCCGATCTGTTCAGCTCCACGTCGAGTGAAGGCGGCAGGAATCTGAGCGAAGCGATCTCGGCGATTGAGCGCGCAGGGAGTGGAGTAGTTGTGTACTTGCCGCCACGTGGTGGGCTCGGACAGGAGCTGGGCTGGCTCATCGAACGGGGCTCCAAGACGCGGCTACCCAAAGCCAAACCGTTGGATACCACGCGAGCTGCTCTTGATGTGAATCTGAATACAGCTTTACCGCTGCGCGAATATGGGCTGGGCGCTCAGATCTTGCGGGAGCTTGGACTCACCGAGATCCGCCTGCTGACCAACAGTCCGCGTAAGATTGCGGGGCTTCACGGCTACGGCTTGCAAGTTGTCGAGAGTGTGCCGCTGATCAGCATGCAGAGCTGAGCTCGGAAATCAGCGGAGCACTCTCAAAGATGCTGTCGCGGTGCAATTTTCCGTGAATTGAGGATTGGCTGCCAGCGGCTTTTGGCTCCCATGTTGAAATGGTGTGAGCCGTGGGGTGCCGAGCAGGACACCAGTGAGCCAACAGGAGCCGGTTTCGGCACATCAATTCGGAGGCATCATGAAAATCGTAGCTTTAGGACTGCTCAGCGCAGCAATTGTGGTTGGATTTGCGGGTTGCGGCGGAAGCGACACTCCCGGATTAACGGGCAGCGCCGGAATGTCCAGTGGAGTTGGTGGCTCCGCCACGATCAGTCCTTCGAAAACAACGGGCGGCATAGCCAACGCAATCGGTAGCGGCGGCAAAGCCTCAGGTTCGGGTGGTGCGGCAGTTGGTGTTGGTTCGGGTGGTGCGGCAGTTGATGTTGGTTCGGGTGGTGCGGCAGTTGATGTTGGTTCGGGTGGAGCAGCACAGATCCCCGCGGGAGGCTCCATGGCGAATCCTATGAATCCGGCTAGCTGCCCTGCGGCACCGCCCCCGGCGATGACAGCATGTACACCAGCCGCCCAAGGAACCGGCGGGGGCATGGGAGAATTGGGAGACGGCGCGTGCCGATATACGAGCGGCATGACGTCGAGCTTGTGTTTCTGTAATTCGATGACCAGCACGTATCAGTGCATCATGCGAAATCAAGATCAGAATCAGACCAACTGCCCGAGAAACGGAGCTGCGCCCGCAAACGGTGCCACGTGCATGGGCACCTCCGCTTGTTTGACTGCTGCTTCAACCTGCACGTGTACCAATGGCGCCTTCGTGTGCGTTGCCATGGAGAATTGCCCAGCATCTCGGCCAGCGAATATGTCTTCCTGCTTGGGCTTGGGTGGTCTTACTTGCCCGTACGCCGCTGCTCAAGGCTCGGGTGGCGCAGCCGCCGCGGGCGGTGCTGCGAACGCGGCGGGAGCCCCGGCACAAGGCTCAGGCGGTGGTTTTCAGCGAGCGCCGGGATGTCGGTGCTCCGGTCGCAGTGAAACATGGAACTGTCAGTAAGCTGCGGAAGTTAGGGACGGTGCCCGACCCCTACCGAGGGTTGGCTAGACTTGGAGACCGTCGCGGCAGGGGCCTCGCCTGCGAAAAAAGTAGTCAGCATGCTTACTATCTTGTCGACTGCCAAATGGGGGCTCTCTCGGAACCCACGCGAGAGGTCGGCTAGGCGCTCAAGTTGAATATCGGCAACCGTGATGTTCAAAGCGAGCGCTTTTTCACGCCCCAGAGCTGAACCCGTGGTTGACCACCCCGTAAAGCCAAAACGCGAGCAGCGTGCGTGCTCAGCGCTCAGAGAGTCTTTTTAGGTTGGAAAGGCCTAGTTCAAAGTCCTTTCCCACCATGGTGTCCATGTCTACGAATACGGACATCACCTTGCCCATGAACGAGTTGGGGCCCTCCATCGCCCAGGTGATCTCAGAGCCACCTGCGGTAGGCTTCACAGAGTAAGTAGTCGTATTCGTTGCGGCGAATGGCTTCAGGAATTCCAGACGAATCGCGACATGTTCGCTGGGACGACTTTCCGTGACGGTCATGTTGCCCTCGCCCACGTCGCCGTTGCCACGCCAGGCGTAAGTCGCGCCCACCCCTTTCGGTGCGCCGCCGAACGTCTTTTGCATGGCTGGATCCAGCTTCTCCCAGGGCGACCACGCGGCCCATTGGTGGAAGTCCTCGAGGTTGGCGAACACGACCGAGGGCGGGGCTGAGATCGTCGCACTCCTTTCGACGTGAAACGTAGCGGGCTTTGTCGCCGCGAGCCCCAACACCACCAGAATTGCCAGCACGAGCACACCACCGACCCCCAACAGAACCTTTTTGAGCATGGCCCTGCCCCTAACACAGTTTTCGTGGCGAGCAGAGCGCCGCGCTTGACATAACACATTTGTAATATAACATTTATGCTATCAAAAGGACCCGCGCCAGATGAGCCAGCTTGACGCCACTTTTTCAGCCCTTTCGGATCCAACACGCCGCGCGATCCTGGCTCGGCTGGCCCTGGGTGAGCTCACTGTGATGGAGCTGGCTCGGCCGTTTGACATGACCCAGCCCGCCGTCTCGCGTCACCTGAAGGTGCTCGAGGGTGCGGGGTTGATTGTTCGCCGCGTCGACGGTGCCAAACGCCCCTGCCGATTAGCGCCTGCAGGCATCGACGCCATCGATCAGTGGCTTTCGATGCTCCGCGCTGCGCTGGAGGCCAACTACGACCGCCTGGACACCGTACTGGCTGCAATGAGTCGAAGCGATAACATGAAACGAAAGGACACACGATGACCAAGCTCAATCTCGCGACCGAAGGCGATCGATACGTAGTTGTAACCCGATATTGCGCGGCATCACCCGAGGCGGTGTATCGAGCCCATGTTGAACCCGAGCTGATCCGGCAATGGATGTTGGGGCCTGAGGGCTGGACCATGCCCGTTTGCGTCAATGAGGCGCACCCAGGCGGGAAGATTCGTTACGAGTGGTCGGATGGCAAGGGAGCAGGGTTCTATCTAACGGGTGAGTTCCTTGAGCTGGAACCCTTCAGCCGAATTGTTCACATCGAGCGCATGCATTTGCCCGATCCCACACCGGACAATCACATCGAAACGAAGTTCACCCAAGAAGGTGCGGGAACTTTGATCACGATGCGCATGACACTGCCGGATGCCGAAACGCGAGCGGCGATGCTCGCAACGGGTATGGAGCACGGGATGGAGGCGAGCTACGTTCGACTCGAGGCGATCGCGCTGCCTTTGGGATAGCGGTTCGGGTGGCGAGGGTGCTCCCTCTCAAATCCGTTCTATATTATTGACCCGCAGCTGAACTCGAAAATCAGCTCGGGGTCTCACACGCCACCCTTTCAAGATTGGTCGCCCGACATCAAGGTTCCTTGTTGGTAGTGGTGCGAGCGCGCGCGACGCGCTATTCACTGCGCCGGCTCCTCGGAGATGTCGCAACGACCCTTCCGATCTACGAGATTGATGCTTTCGGAAGGCACGGGCGGTCGCGCGTCTCCACGGGGTCGCGCTCGAAGGATTCAGCTCGCGCTTGGCTAGATGGCCGGGTCTTTCTTCCGGCCGATTTTGGCACTTAGATTGCCTTGCGTGCCGGATGGACATCCGGCTCGCCTTGCCGGGTCGCTTAAGCCATCTCAGTTCGTGAAATCTCGCGTGTTCGTGCACGCTGTGGCAGTTGAACAGAAAGCCTGAAAGAGCAGCCTAAGGCCCGCATAAAAAGGCTACGTTGGCAGCATGAGGCCCCGAGCAAAAAAGAAGAGCTCCTACCTAAACTCAAGGCCTCCGACCCGACCTCCCCAGGCGCGGAACGATCAGGCTACACCCGACACTAGTTACCCAGAGCCGGACGCCCTCACAGCACCCACCGTTAAGCTGGGGACGTTTAACGTGATGGCGTATTCTGAACATAAGATCCTTGAATTTGCGACGTCTGACGTCAACGAAGTGGCGCAGTTGCTCACAGCGTGGCCCGTGGTGTGGGTGAACTTGGAGGATCACTGCAATAAGGCCGCACTGAAGTTTTTCAGTGACCATCTTGGATTGCACGCCCTCGCCCTTGAAGATGTTGCCAATGGTGAACAACGGCCCAAAGTCGAAACCTACGACGATCACCAGTTTATCGTCGTTAGAATGCTTCACAACGACGCCGGCGTTCTTGAAACCGAACAGCTTGCGATGTTCCTTGGCAAAAAATTCGTTATCACCTTTCAGGGGAATCACCCGGGGGATTGCCTTGAGCCGCTCCGCGCAAGATTGCGAGCCGGGCGCGGCCAAGTGCGGGCCGCAAGCGCGGACCACCTAGCTTACGAAATTCTAGATGCCGTGATTGACCATTATTTCCCCATTACCCATTGGATGGATGAGCGCCTACAACTGCTCGAGGATGAAATCGTCACGTCCGTTCCTAAGACTGCACCAGAACGTGTGCTCAGCGCTAAGCACGACGTGCTGCTTTTAAAACGCATTATCGGGCCAACACGCGATTTAGTGATGGTTCTGCAACGCAACGATCTCCAACTCTTCCGCAAAGAAACGCTGCCCTACCTCAGAGATTGTTGCGACCACGCCAATCGCCTGCTCGACACGATCGATTCGCAGCGTGAAGTCACGAGTACACTGATGGATCTTTACCTTTCCATGGCGGCTGACCGCACCAACTCAGTGATGCGGTTTCTAACCATTATCTCGACCATTTTTATTCCACTCACCTTCGTGGCGGGCGTTTATGGAATGAACTTCGATCCCTCCGTTTCTCCCTTTAACATGCCCGAGCTGCGTTGGTACTACGGCTATCCGTTTTCTCTCGTTGTCATGCTGGTGGTGGCTTTGCTGCTAACTAGCTTTTTGTATTTAAACGGCTGGCTGGAACGCCCTAAGCGTTAGGTAAGAATCACGCTCACCCCTGCGCCTTCCCTGGAGCAAGCGGCAGCCGCGCCACTCGCCAAGCTTGGCCTGGCGCACAGGCCGTTCCAGCGGCAAGTAGCACCTTTGCCCAATTGGAAAGCAACCGTCACCCCGAAGGCGTATAAGTCTGGACACTGATCGGTAATGCGGGCGTTGCGTTAGCGCCCACGCTTTCGGCCGATGGCCAAAACGTTCAACCACGTCATCGTGAGATACGGCAGCCCAAGCAGATGCTGGGGCGACTCCGGAGAGACGAGCTGACGCAGCTCCTCGAGCAACGAGGGCTCGAGATACGGTGCGACGCGCTCCGATACCTCTTCCAGGTAACGCTGCAAGAGTTCTTGTTCGGCCTCGCTCAAGGGCGCTTGCCGGTCGAATGCGTGAGTCGTCATGCGCAACGGCTCGAGCTCGGCTGCGGCGAGGATCGCTGGAAGCCGCCGGCCGACGTAATACTTGCTCGAGTTCCCGCTTCCCTCCTGAAGCGATCGAAGCTCGGCTGCCCGCAGGGGCAGCTCAAGACGGACAGGCCACGGCAAAAACACCTGATGCAGCGTGTCGTTCTCGAGCACGGCGACGATGCCGCCCGGTCGAAGCACCCGGGCCACATGCCGGATGGCGACGACGGGATCAGAAAGTGTGTAGAGACTCTGGGCGCACCACACCAGATCGAACGTGCCGTCCGGAAATGGCAATCGATCGAACGACGCCTCAACGAAATCGACCTTGGCACACCCACCCTCGCCAACCGCGAGCTTGGCTTCAGAGAGGTAGGCTGGGCTGATGTCCACGCCGGTGATGAACCCGTCCGCGCCCAACCGGTCCGCAATGCGGCGCGTGTAGAATCCGTCGCCGCAGGCGAGGTCGAGCACGCGCATGTCGGCCTTGAGTGGTAGCTCATTGACGATGGCGAGTAGCTCACGCTCATATACCTGATGAAACCCCGACAATTGGGGGTCGTATTCAGGCAGGGGGGATTCGCTCATCGGTCGCCACCACGACCCTACTCCCACCGCGCGTCAGTTGCCCATCGAAATGAACTCGTGCGTGCGGCTCATCAGGGGCGTTTGCTTTATCCGCTCAAGAGTTCGAGTAACCTGGGGCCGAGCCTTCGGCGACAACCAGATTTTCGAATAGCGGACCAACCGCAGGGCTGTTTAACGGCGGTTCAGGTTGACTCCAGCCTTGAAGGCGCGCCGCAAGGGCAGTGTCGAAAAAATAATACTTGGCGGCCTTGATCAGGCGGGTCGTGCGTGACGTCGTGAAGGCCGGAACTTCGATCAAGTACAACATGCGCTCCACGGCGCCGACCCAGTCGGTCACCGTGCTGGAGCGCAACTTGGTGACGACATTCGAGCTACGGGGGCTTTAGCCTGAGTTGATCCTTGCTAGGGCGTCGCAACGAGCGCATCGATCTCGGCGCCGGACAACACGCGATTGTAAATCCTCAGGTTGTCGATGCCACCACTGAAGCCGCGCGTTTCACCGGTGACCCTTCCGACCAGCAGTTGGTGCGCTCCGCTCGCCGAGGTGGTCGCGTTAACTCCAGAGCCAACCTCGCCGCCATCCACATACAGATGGAGTTTACCGTTAGCCGTGGACCACGTAGCGGCGAGGTGATACCAGGCGTTGCCGGCCGGAGCTTCCGGCTCAGCTGCTTCGCCCATGCCCGCGTACCAACCAAGGCTGTCCGTATCCCAACCTAGCGTGAAAACACCTTCAAACTCCAAGATGCCTGCTTGGTAGTCATACGTATTGGAACCACTCTCGTTCTTGACCCAGACTGACACTGTGACCGCAGTCAAGCTGCCAAGGTTCACGCTCGCCTTCCTCGCGGCGCCACTGCAATCGTTGTACAGAGGTGTCCCCTTGCCAAGCGTGAGGCGGTTTCCTGCCTTTCCATTCGATCCGAGGGTCGCACAGCCAGCGCTGCCCACCATGGTCAGCGTGTGATTGTTACCTGACGAGTCTGCTGCTGTCGTGCCACTGGCTTCGTCGAACAGCCAGCATGCGACCAGGCCGTTGGTGTTTCCGCCGCAGCCTGAGGCAGGCGTGCCACCGCTGCCGCCTGTTGCGGGAGTGCCGCCTGTTGCGGGAGCGCCGCCGGTCGCCGGCGTGCCACCGGTCGCCGGTGTTCCCCCACTTCCCCCCGTTGTGGCGGTGCCGCCAGTTCCGGAGGTTCCGCCACTTCCGCCGTTCCCGCTTGTCCCACCCGATGAAGGCGAGCCACCCATGCCGCCCGAACCCGTAGCCCCGCCAGATGCCGTGCCTCCGCCCGCTGAGCTGAAACTGCCTGTCCCACCTGCCCCGCTGCCACCTGTCTTCCCACTGGTGGATCCACCCGTTGTGAAGCTGCCGCCGGTGTTTTCAACTTCAGCGAACATTCCGCGCAGACCCGGTCCACCACCATCACTACCTGCCGCGGAGCACGCTCCAACCAGCCCAGCAGCCATCAACCCCTGAGCCAGCGAAAGCTTTTTCATGCTTCAACCCTATCCAAAGTAAGTGCTACCAACGCGCAGCACCTTTCAATGTAGCGTAGGCCTCGCTCGGGAACAAGAGTTGTGATGCACGCAGGAACCAAGCGTCGTCCATGTATGCTTGCGTAGCCTCACCTGCGACTCGAACGCCAACGCCGATTAACGCCGATTTACACCGCGTAGCGCCAAGAGCGCCGGAAGGTCAGTCACCCACGTTGTGTGTGTTCACCCACCTCAGCCGAGATTTCGCGGATGCGGCAAGGCTGTTGTCGCGTTTTGCCCCAGCCGTGTGCAGAAGGCCGCATGTCATGAGTGCATGAGCGCATGGGCTATGCCGCTAACTTTTGAGCAGCTCCTGAGTGTCCCTATGCTCCTTGAGCATGGTCAGCCCTTCGACGGCCAAACGCACGAACAGTGGGCCGAGGATGAGCCCTCCCGCACCAAAGACTGTCATACCGCCGAGCATAGCGATGAAGAGCACCAGTCCATTCAGCCGCAAATTAGCGTAGCGCGCCAACATCGGGCGAATCAAATTGTCGACCACGGATACGAAACAGCCGATCACCAGCATCGCAACCGCCGCACCGGATCGGCCGGAAAGCGCGAGACCTCCCGTAACCGGAACCCACACCAAAGCCGAACCGAGCGACGGGATGAGCGACAGGAAAACGGTGATCAAGCCAAGCACCAAGGGTTGGGGAACACCCGTCACGACGTAGCCGATGGTCGCCACGGCCCCTTGAGCCAGCGCTGTGAGCCCGACTCCGACGACCAGGCCTCTCCCCACCTCCGCAAAAGCGCTGGCCAGGCGATGAGAGTGTCCGCGAGCCAGCGGGGAGCGCTCCAAGAACCACTGATAAGCGCTCGGCCCCTTGACGAGGAATGTATAGAAGGCGGCGGTGAAAACCACCACGCCAATCACGATCACGGTAGCAGCGCCAAAGAGGGTCTCGGCGACTCCCATCGCACTCGCCCCATGCCTCCGTGCCAGCTCAAGAGCCTGTTCGAGCTTGAGAGCCTTGAGATCGAACGCCTCACCGCCGCCACCCGCCGTCAGAGCTTTGAGCGCTTCAGCGCCGCTTTTGGAAGCGAACAAGCGCCCACCGAGTTCCACCGCCGCCCCAGAGAGCGAAAGGGTGGCAACCAGCAACGGTGCCAGAAAGATGATCACGAGCAACACGGTAAGCATGGCCGCGGCGCCCTGACGTTGATGGATCCGTTTTGCCAGCGGTCGATACAGGGGTTGAGCAATGATGGCTGCCCACGCAGCCACCATCACCGGTCCCCAAAGCGGCACCATGGCGAGGAACCCCGCCGCGACCAGCACCCCAACGACCCATGAGAGAGCGCACCACCCTGGCTCATCCCTTGGCATCCGACTCCTGTTCGTGCGGCACGATTTCTTCGAGTTGCGAGCGCAAAGCAGTTGTCACGTAATAAGCTCCTCAAGCGTGCGGTAGCGCGCGCCGACCACCGAACTTCAGCAAGTTCTATGCCGCAGACGGCGCCTTCGCAACTATTGTAGCAATAGGCGCTGTACCAGTACGCTGCGCCCCAGCATGTTACTTTCACAGTGGGCATTACTTGGGTTCACCCTTTGGACGCTCATTTTGCTGGTGAGCACGATTGGCGTCACCCGCGTCGGTGCCGTCATGCGCAAGGAAGCAGCTCCGAACTCGTTCAATCCCTCCGTGCCGCACGGCAACGAGCGCTACCAGCGCTCCATGCGCGCCCACCTGAATTGCTTGGAGAATTTGCCTATCTTCGGCGCACTGGTGCTGCTCGGCGCCATCACAAGTGTCGGCGGAACGCTCTTTCAGGCAGCGGCGTTCACCGTGTTGCCGGCGCGCGTACTGCAAAGTCTGGCGCACATCGCCAGCGGTCGGAACCGAGCAGTGCTCGTGCGTTTCACATTTTTCGCGGTCCAGCTGCTCTGCTTCGCCATCCTGGGCGCGCTGTTGGTAGCGCACGGCTTGAAATAGCCATCCGACGCAGCTCTTCGCGCAGCAGGCACCCAAAGATTCTACGGCTCACGGCGCGTAGTTGAGAATCAAGCGCGGGGGGACAGCGCTTCGACGATTGTAGTAATGAACACCATCGATGCTGTTGGGAATCACGCCTAAATAGTAGCCACCCGGCCCAGGGATACTGCCCACCGGGAGGCTCCAGTTAACCACTTGATCCTGAAGCACCGCGCCGACATTTGCCGAAATGGGTGCACCACCTAATAGCGCCGGCACCTGGCTCAACCCCGCAAGATCGAAGGGCGCCACGCTCCACACATCCCCGGAGGCGGGTCCGGCCGCATATTGGTTGGTCGAGGTTCTCAGCCGGAGCGTCGCTGAAGCGAGATTCTGGATGGGTGGCTGCGCGGGGATCGTGAACCTGAGGTAGATCCGCTGCTCACCGCCGCTCACCATGTCCGAGAGATCTACGGCCATTTCGCCGGGGGCAGACAGGCTTTCGCAATAGGCGGGATCGGGAGCGGTGAGATCCACACATTCGGCAATCTCGGGAACCAATTCTTGGTAACAGCTAATTCCGGTTGCGCCGCCACAGGTTAGCACTCCTGGGGCACCACCCAACGAGAACGCTCCGGCCGTTCCGCCTTGATTTGATGCCCCACCGGACGCTGACGCGCCGCCAGTTCCGCCGCCATCAATTCTCACCGTGAGCGACTGCTTGGCCTCCGCGCTGAATCCAGCGGGCGTGAAGAGCAGCACATCGTACACCCCGAGCTTTAGAGTGTCCGGCGTAACAAACGTCACCGTGTGGGGATCCACGAGCTTCACCTCCCCCATGAATGGTCCTGTTCTCCCGAGCTGGACGCGGGCGACTCGTGCCACGGCGATCGGGTCGCTTGAGCTGAGATCCACGTTGGCAACCGCAAAGAAATTGTCGCCCAAAATCGACACCGTGCGCGGAGCACCCCGAACGATCACCGCCGGCGACACCTCACGGATCTGCGGCCCCGCTTGGAGTCCGCGTCCGCAACTTGCCAGCGCGACCGCACTGAAACACGCAGCCAACAGTCGCACACGTAGCGAACGTGAGGACCTGCGGCAAGAAGACGTGCGAGTGGGCATGGGAGCGAACAACCAGATTCAACGCCACTTGGGATACAGCGCTGCCGTCAAGCTACGGCACGGCTATGGCGTCCTATAAGGTTGCTCCCGTTTCAGAGAAAATCCAGGGCGAGTTGTGAGACGCGCCGAGCCCCACTATGCCACCAGGCAAAGCCACGCATGTAAGCAGAAAGGCACCAGTGTCACCCCAATACGCCCTAGGAATCGATCTCGGTACCACCCATTGCACGTTCGCCGAAGTCGACTTGACGACACCCGACGCCAAACCGGTGATCGTGCCCATCCAGCAGCTTGGCAACGCCGTGAGCTTGGAAGCGAAGCCCCTCTTGCCTTCTTTTCTCTACTTCGCACACAATGCTGAAGGGAACTTGGCGCTGCCCTGGGATGCAGCTCGGCGCTTTGCTGTGGGCAACCTAGCGCGCGAGCGTGGTGCGGAAGTTCCAGGCCGAGTTGTGGTGAGCGCCAAGAGTTGGCTTTCGCATAGCGGGGTCGACCGGCGAAGTGCACTTTTGCCGCTCGGGGCACCGGAAGAAATTGAAAAGATCTCGCCAGTCGAAGCTTCGTTTCGCTATCTCGATCATCTGGCGGAAAGTTGGGCTCAGGCTCACCAGGCGGAGGGGTTGAGCCTCGCTGAGCAAGAGGTAGTGATCACCGTGCCGGCCTCGTTCGATGCAGCGGCGCGCGATCTTACGGTGGAAGCAGCGTATGCAGCGGGCATTGAGAATCTGACGTTGTTGGAAGAGCCGCAAGCGGCGCTCTACGCCTGGATCGATGCGGCGGGCACGGGCTTCCAGCGTCAGATCAAGCTGGGTGATGTGGTGCTCGTGGTCGATGTGGGTGGCGGCACCACTGATTTTTCTGCCATTTCGGTGGAAAGCGACGACGGCGAGCTTCAGTTGCGGCGCATCGCCGTGGGCGATCACATTCTGCTCGGTGGCGACAACATGGATTGGGCGCTCGCGCACAGCGTTGCCCAAAAGCTCCGAGCAGCCGGCAAGGAGCTGGACAATTGGCAACTACAGGCTCTCGTGCATGCGTCAAGGAATGCCAAGGAAGCGCTGCTCGGCGAAAACCCAGCCGAGCGCGCGTCTGTATCGCTACCGGCGCGCGGTTCGTCGCTCTTCTCTGGCGCACTCAGCTCGGAGCTATTGCGCAGCGAAGCCGAAGCGCAAATTGTGGAAGGATTCTTCCCAAGCGTGCCGCACACCGCCGAGCCCGCAACGCGTGCACGCATGGGGCTCTCCCAACTCGGTTTGCCCTACGCGGCCGAGCCCGCCATCACCAAGCACCTCGCCGCATTCCTGCGGCGTCAAGCGGGAGCACTCCAGGATAACTCCGCTCTGGAGCTGCTGTGCCCAAGCGCGGTCTTGTTCAACGGCGGCGTTTTCAAGAGCCCCGCCATTAAGCAACGCTTGGTTGAAACCTTGAACAGCTGGCTTTCGGAGCTTGGAAAGCCCGCTGTACGAGTGCTTGAGGGGGCGGATCTGGATCTGGCGGTGGCTCGCGGTGCTGCTTTCTATGCGCTCGCGAAACGGGGACGAGGCCTACGCATTGTTGGCGGTACGGCACAGGCCTATTACGTGGGAATGGAGAGTCCGATGCCCGCGATTCCAGGCATGGAGCCACCCATCACGCTCGTGTGCGTGGCACCGTTTGGCATCGAAGAAGGCGCGCTGCCTCAGGTGCTCCCCCAGAAGCTGGCCGTAGTGGTCGGCGAGCCCGTCACATTCCGATTTTTCGGTTCGAGTGTGCGCCGGAGCGATTTGCTGGGTGCGGAGTTGATGAGTTGGTCGAGCCAAGAAGTTGTGGAGCTGAGCCCGATCGAAATCACATTTCCAAGCCAAGGTCGACAAGCAGGGAGCTTGGTGCCGGTGAGCATGACAGCCAGTGTCACTGCGATTGGAACTTTATTGTTAGAAGCCGTGCCGCTTGAGCCACTCAGCAAAGATGAACGCTTCAAGATCGAGTTGAGCGTTCGCGAGGCATAAGGCGGCTTGCAGCCACCGTGCGCCAACGCTAAGCAAGGCTCATGAAGTACGCTCCCATTGCCCTTTCGCTACTCGTTGCTGCTGCTTGCGGGGGCACGGATTTGGAAGGCGGAGCACCCAACGGAACGGGTAGCGGCTCGAGCGCCGGTGGCGGAGCTAACGCAACGGGTGGGAAAACCTCAATCGGTGGCGGCACCGCAACCGGCGGTAGCGTGACGGTGAGCGGTGGCACGAGCTCGGCAAGTGGCGGCAGCGTCGCGGTAGTGGGAGGCTCCCATTCGGCGCTTGGTGGGCAAGGCGCAAACTTGGGAGGTGCTGTAGCAAGTGGCGGAGCCCCGGCGACCAGCAGTGGCGGCCAAGGAAGCACGCCAATCGGCGGCGCTACCAACGGCGCAACAAGCTGTGATCTGCGGGATATACGTTGCCGCGCGGCGCAACCCGTCTGCGAACAGGGCGAGGTGCCGTCGGTGGTGGGCACGTGTTATGGCCCGTGCGTCAAGATCGACACGTGCGGCTGCGCGAGCGCTGAACAATGCCCGGAGCCCAATATGTACACGTGTCTCGTGGGCCCCATGCACTGTTCGCATTATCTTGCGCTGAAGATCGCTCGCCCCTAAGCGCGGCCTGTGGCATGGCCAACGCCGGCTTTCAATGAAATCCCCGCGCTACATCGTTGGTATTGATCTCGGGACCACCAACACGGTGGTTGCCTACAGCGTTGGCGGAGAGGCCCCACGGCTCTTCGCCATTCCCCAGCTCACGGCTCCCGACGAAACGAGTTCGCTCCCGCGCCTCCCGTCTTTCCTCTATTCGCCGATCTCCGAGGTTGTTTCCGCGCCTGAGGTTGTTTCCGCGCCTGAGGTTGTTTCCGCGCCTGAGGCTTCCGCGTGGCGGGTCGGTGAATTTGCTAGAACGCGCGCGGGTGAAGCACCGCTCCGCAGCATCGCTTCCGCCAAGAGTTGGCTTTGCCACGATCAAGTCAGCCGCACCGAACCCATCTTGCCCTGGACGGCCGCAGATTCTTACATCCTCAAGTTATCTCCGGTGGCGGCCACCTCGCTCATCCTGAGTCACGTGTGCCACGCCTGGGACCAAGCTTTCCCCAAGGCGCCGCTCCGTGAGCAGAGCGTGATTCTCACGGTGCCCGCCTCATTCGATCCGGTCGCGCGGAAGCTCACCGTGGAAGCCGCAGTGGCTGCCGGACTCAAGGTGCGCTTGCTCGAAGAGCCGCAAGCGGCTTTTTATGCGGCGCTGGGTGCCGACGCGGAAGCACAACTGCTGAGCCTATTCAGCCGAGAGAAATCGAGCGTTCTGGTCTTGGTGTGCGATGTCGGTGGCGGCACCACGGATCTGTGCCTGATCCGTGCCTCTCAGAATGCTGCTGGTGCGCTCGACTTGGAGCGTATCGCCGTGGGTCGTCACCTGTTGCTGGGCGGCGACAACATGGATCTCACCTTGGCCCATTTCATGGAAGCGCGCTTCTGCGGCCCAGGCGAGCGGCTCGCACCAGGACAGTTTGCGGCTCTCAACCAAGCCTGCCACGCCGCGAAAGAGCGCTTGCTCGGCCCGGACGCGCCCCAAGAGCAAACCATCACGCTGCTCAGTTCTGGCTCCAATCTCTTCCAAAATACGCGCACAGCTGCGCTCGCCCGAGCGGAGGTCGAGAACCTGGTACTGGAAGGATTCTTCCCGAGAGCCGATCTCACGGCTCGGCCCACACGCTCCAAGGCTGGCTTGTCGGGATTCGGATTGCCCTACGAGCGTGAACCGCGTGTGAGCGTGCATTTAGCCAGCTTCTTTTCGCAGCAGGCGCAGGGCTTTTTGGCCCCGGATGCTGTGCTTTTCAATGGCGGTGTCTTTCATTCCGAGTCCATCACCGAGCGCGTGTTGGAGATCTTGAGTTCCTGGTCGAGCACGCTCAAACCGCTCTGTTTGCGCTCGACCTCCATCGACAATGCGGTCGCTGAAGGCGCGGTGCGCTATGGCCTCGCACTCCTCGGACAGGGGCTTCGGATCTCAAGTGGAGCAGCGCACGGCTACTACGTGGGAGTTGCTAGCCCAACTCATAAGAAAGGCGCCGTGTGCGTGGTACCAAGAGGCGCCAAAGAAGGAGAATTGCAGATCGCAGAAGTGCCGGGTCTACAACTGCAAACGGGCAGCACCGTGCGCTTTGATCTATATGCCAGCAACGCCCTGCAGGTTCACGCTCCTGGACAAATCGTGGAGGCCGCTGGCGAGCACTTCGAACTGCTACCGCCCGTCGCTACGCGCTTCGAAAGTGCCCAGGCTTCCGCTGTCCAGGTCCAGCTCGAAGGTCTGCTCACACCACTCGGTACGCTTGAAATAGCCTGCGTTGACCCGGAGACGCAGCGCCGCTTCGAACTTCAATTTGAGCTGCGCGGCCAAGAAGGCCCAAAAACAGCCCCGGAATCGCTAGAAAGCGGCCCGAGCGAGCGCGTCTCAGCACCACCGCGGAGCGCAGCCACCACGGAAAAAAGGAAGCTCGACGAAGCCTGCGAAGCCATCCAGCGCGTGTTCGGAAAAGGGCGCAGCGATGTGAAAGATCGCGAAGTTCGCGATCTCTTCCGCAACCTGGAAAAGCTATTTGGCGAGAGACGCAGCTGGGACCTCAAAGTGTGTCGCGCCCTGTTTGATGTGGTGGGTCCGAAATTTGCGGCACGCCGACGATCTGCGGAACACGAACGCGTGTTTTGGATGTTAGCTGGGCTTTGCTTGCGCCCAGGCTTTGGGCACGTGCTCGACCCAGGCCGTGTCGCCATTTTGGAACCCCTCTTTGAAGAGGGCGCAAGCTTTGGACAAGAGCCGCGCAACTGGCAGGCGTTCTGGATAGCTTGGCGCAGGATCGCAGGAGGCTTGGGCGCCAACACACAAAAGCAAATACGCACACTCATCGATCCTTTCGTCGCAACGGAAGACGCTCAGTTGAAAAAGCCCAAAGGCTTCAAGGCTGTCCTCTCTAACGAAATGATCGAGCTCGGGGCTTGGCTCGAACGAGTGCCCCAGGCCGAGCGCGCAGCTCTCGGTGGCTGGCTGATTGAGCGAACCTGGACGAAGAAGAGTCCGGAGCTGTGGGCTGCCGTGGGGCGGATTGGGGCTCGCGTGCCCAGCTATGCGAGCGCGCACTACGCCGTATCGGGACGGATCGCTGAGGGCTGGGCCGATCACTTGCTTCGGGAGAAATGGGACCAAATCAAGACAGCACCGCGCGCAGCGCTACAGCTGTGCCGTATCACGGGGGACAGAACCCGAGAGGTTTCTGACCCGATTCGCGAACGCGTGCTGGCCAAATTCGCTGAGCTTGAGTTGCCCGAGAGCTACGGCGAAGCCTTGCGTCACCTCGTTTTGATTGAGGGTGACGCACGCTTGGATCAATTTGAGCATGATCTGCCGGCAGGTCTCTCGCTGGCTCCGCCTCCACTGGAAGCTGAATAGTCATTTGTTCGATAAGCATGACAAGTGCGCAGGTGTGAGTAGATTGCCAACTGCGACGGAGGCCCTAACGAGGTGCCAGGCGCTGACCGTTCACACGTCAAGCTTTCACCTCGTACCTGGAGCCTCCCTTGAGCCAAGACCCCACCAAGCTAGAACGCGCCCGCCGGCGCGAAGGCTTATGGCTTGGCCAGAAGTATCGCCTGGGGCAATTGATCGCGTTGGATGAGTTGTGCGCTTCCTACTTCGCTGCGAGCACTTCGGGGCGCGTGGTGGAAGCCAATATCTTGAATCCTGAGCTTGCCAACTTGGGCACATTCAACACAAGCTTCATTCTTGCGGCGCAAACACCGAATGCGCTCAACGTGCCTGCGTTTGGTTCTGTGCAGGATTCAGGGACTACGGATGAGGGTCTGCCGTATTTCATCAGCAATGAGTTAGGTGAGGGTGAATCCCTGGGCGATCTCGTGAGGCGGCGTGGAAGAACGATCCCGCCTTCGGAAGCGCTGCGGGTTATCGGCAATCTGCTTTCAGCCCTGGCGGTGGCGCACGCTTCGGGCATCGCACACGGCTTGGTTGAGCCGAATCACATCTTTCTGGGTGAAGATGGCTCGTTCAAAATCCGGGGTTTGGGCCTCAGCCCGCTCAGGATCGCGGCAATATCGGCGCTCAAGCTCGGTGCTCCTTGGCAAACGATGCCCTTCATCGCCCCCGAGGTGATCCGAGGCGAGCAACCCTCTCCAAGTTCCGATATTTGGTCAGCGGGTGCCGTCCTCTTCTCTCTTTTGACTGGGGAATTGCCGTACGCTGCCACCGGTGAAGCACTCCTGGCTCTGGCCGCAGCAGGGGAAACCCAAATCTTGAGCGATCTGGAGCCGAAAGCTCCTCAAGCTTTAGTAACGCTGGTGGCCAACGCGATGCACCCAGTGCCCGCGGTCCGCACCGCATCTGCCACGGCTTTTGGATCGAAGGCCCGTAACTTGGCCGAAACATCTGAAATTAGCCTCCTCAGGTTTCTTGGAGATAGCCTGCAAAGCCGAGGCTCGGGTCCTTGGTCAAGTTCGCGTGGCCCCGCCGTGCCCGTACGCTTGGCCTCTGAGCCCCCCGAAGCCGAGACGCTCCCTCCGAAGGCCATTCCCGCGCGAGCCTCTTTGTCGCCCGGTCGCCCGAGCGGCGGCTACTCGCAGATCACCAACGTGACCACTTCCGTGTCACTCTCGAGCATGCAGCGCATCAGCAATCCACCCCCGCCCTTGAATCGAGCCGGCGGCACGCTGCACACGCAGTCGACACGGCCGCCGAAGCGCGGGTAGGTGTATAACGTTCGTAGTGAAGCTCCCCCCAAAAGATCTGAGCCGGCACGCCGCATGGTTGGTTGACTTAGACGGCACGCTCTACCATGCCCGTTGGTTGAAACTTGCAATGCTATCCGAGCTGAGCTTGTTCGGTGCTTGGAATGCGCCAACCTTGCGCAAGTTTCGCCACGAGCATGAGCGCCTGCGCATCGATCCGCCAAGCGGAAGCGCTCCTTACACCACCCAGCTTGAACGCACCGCCACCGCGACGGGCCGTTCTGTTTCAGAGATTGAACGCCTCACGACACGCTGGATGATTGAGCGGCCCCTCAAGTGGCTCAAGCTCTTTCGACGTGAAACGCTCATCGCCGAGATCGCTGCCTATCGCTCATTGGGAGGGCGAACGGCCCTCGTGAGTGACTATCCTGCCGCGCAAAAGCTTCGAGCGTTGGGTTGTGCAGAGCTGTTCGAGGTCGTGGTGGCCAACGGCGAGGCGAATGGGCCGTCGCAGTTGAAGCCCAAGCCCGATGGATACTTGCGCGCCGCACAGCTCTTGGGCGTTTCTCCTGAAAAATGCCTGGTGATTGGCGATCGTCCGGATGCGGATGGTGCCGCGGCAAAGGCCGCCAACATGGATTTTTTTCTGGTGTAGTGCTGGCGTCGCGGGCGTGAAATCTGGTCCTGCTGATTCTAAGCCGCGCAGCCTTGAAGCTTTGGTGTCCAGATTGTTACGCGATTACGGCCAGTGCGTTTTGAACTGTAAAGCGCCTCATCGGTTGACTTGAAGATGGCTTCCCAAGTGCGGCCAGCGCCCGGAAAAGTGGCGACTCCTACCGAACAGGTAACCTGTAGTTGTCCCCCGTCCGTGTGGAAAACCTTGGCTTCGATTTCTTGCCGGATCCGCTCCGCCAAGAGCGCACCGCCGGCCTGATCGGTTTCTTCGCACACCACAACAAACTCTTCGCCGCCAAAGCGGCCCACGACGTCGATGTCACGCTTAACGCGCTTCAACACGTCACCAAAACCTGCAATCACGATGTCGCCCACGTCGTGGCCGTAGGTGTCGTTCACCTTCTTGAAGTGGTCGATATCGCAGATCAAAAGGCTGAGTGGTTTGTTGAAGCGCTCGGCGCTTCTGAGCTTCTGCTGGGCGATTTCGGTGAGTGCGCGCTTATTAAAGAGCCCGGTGAGTCCGTCGGTGGTGGCCATTTCTTCGAGGCGTTTGAGCAGCCGTGCATTTTCGAGTGAAACGGCGATGTGGCTCGCCAGCACTTCGAGTGTCGGGCGTGCGGAATCGCCGAACGCATGAGCGCGCTCGGCACCGAGTACCAGCGTTCCTAGTGGCCTGCCATGCACCAAGAGCGGCAGCACGAGCAGCGAAGGCAAGGGAGGCGGCTTCAGCGTGCGAGAAAAAACGATCTGGCGCGAAGGGTCGTATTGCCCGCGGAGTGGCAACGCATGGCTGTTGGCAACCACCATCGAAACAAGGCCCGAGTTGTGGCGGAAGCGCTTGCCCACCAGCGCTTCGGAGTCTTTGCTGCTCACTGCGCAGATTTCATGCTCAGCCGTATCGCGATGATACAGTGTTACCACAGCAAAATCGAACGAAGCGACCTCACGCGCGGCAGCGACGCCCACCTCGATCACCTGGGCTTCGGTGCGGGCTGCGGCTAACTTCCCGGAAGCTCGATACAGCTTGCCCTGCTCAGCCTTGGTGCGTTCCAAGTGCACAAACACGCGCTCGTTTTGGATCGCGCGCAGAATGAAATGAGTGGCGATCACCAGCTGTTGTTCTTCTTCGGGCAAGAAGGGAGCTCGCTCGGCCCGATCGACCATCAAGATCCCACGCACCTGGCCCTGCTCGATCACTGGCACCGCGCAAACCGCCCCGACCCCGGTGGGTGTCGCGTAGTAGGGAGTGTGATTTTCGGCACGCGCGCCCGAAACAGAAATCGGTTCTGCTTTGAGCAAAGCTGCAGCGCACAATCCATCCCGGGCACTGAAGGGACCCGGCTCGATGCAATCTTCCAGCGTTGAAACTTCTTGAACCGTGAGTTGGCTGCCGGATGGATCCAGCCACAGCAACACGGCTGTCTTCAGGTTGAGTGAGTTGCGCAGCAAATCGAGCGCAAATTTCAATGCCTGCCCGATCTCGTCGACTCCCGATTGGAGCAACCGCGCTTCGTCGCTCGCCACCGCGGACGTGTGACCACCCGGCGCCACCGAGACCGACCCAACGAGCCGGAACGAACGCGCGGATTCTTTCATTTTCAGAATCTCGGCTTCGACACGGCGCCGTGAGAGTTGGCGCACACGCGTGACCTCGCCCCGAAACACCAAAACGTTCGTGAGCGTGAAGAGCGCCACCAAACCCGCATGCACCGGCAAAGCGCTCACCGAGTCGGCGTGAGCGACGCGCAGCCAACCCTCCAGAAGCACGACAAACACCGCCGTTGCGATGGCCGGTCCCCGACGCGCGAAAGCCGCTGCCAGTAATACCAATGCGTAAACGAGCGGATGGTAGGGGCCCGACAGGCCTCCCGGCAGTAGCAACACCAGCGCATACAGGCCCACCGCCAAATGAAAGAAGAGTGCGGTGTCGAAGCGCGCGCTCGGATCGGTGCGCAAGCCATCGTGGCGGGCGCGCAGATGAAACGCGGTCGAGAGCAGCCAGGAGCCCAGCAGACCGAGCGCGAGCCAGTTGGGGAAATACTCCAAGCTCCATGCCCAAAGGCCCACGGCGAACACGCAGCCTAGCAGCGCACCAGAAGCCTTCGCTAAGAGCTCCTGTAGCCGTAACGTCCCGCGTACAAGGGGATCCATGGTCTTCAGTGCCTAACAGAGCCGAAGCGCCTGGGCCCACTTTCTGGACGCCGCGCGCTCACCCCGTAAACTGCGAAGTTCTGGAGAATCAAGCGTGAAGGCCGGATTAAGGCTCGGAGTGTTGCTACTGCTCGGCGTCGTCACGCTCTTGGCGTTCATCCCTCTCTTTTTTGCGGTCAGCACCTACACCAGTGTGGCCTTCCAACGGGTCGCCAACGCCGACGCTCTGGCTGCCACACGCTCACTCGGCCAGATCCTAGCCGCGCAACCGAGTGGACCTCATCTGGAGGAGCCAGCCATCAACGCGAAGCTGCTCGCTCAGAGCCATGCCTTGGAAACATTTGCCGCAGTCTGCGTTTACGACGCGCACGGCAAAGGTTCGCTCCGTCTCGGTGAACGACGCGACACCCATCTCTGTCCCAAAGCTCTCAAGCCTCTGGAACGTGCTGAAACGCAACAGGTTATCTTCGGCCGCGTGCTCACGAGCGCGCACTTTGGATCCCTCGGGCTGGTAACGGTACAAAATCCGACCCCAGCGTCGTCGCCAGCGCCACTTTTACGCAGCATCGCGCTCTACATGGGCCTGTTTGCACTGCTTCTGCTGGGAGCCAGCTACATTGCCCTCACGCACTTCTTAGTACGCCCGTTGGATGAGCTCGGGCGTGCTGCCAAACGAGTGGCCTCGGGCGCACGACAATTTTCGGCTCCGCTCGGCGGCTCCAGCGAGCTGAGCGAATTGAATCAAAGCCTGGCCACCATGACGGAGCATTTGGTCGGTCGCGAGGAGGCCCTGCGCAAGAAAGTTGAAGAAGTTGAACGCGCCACCGAAAGCCTGAAAGAGGCTCAGGAACGGCTGATCCGATCCGAACGCTTAGCCTCTGTGGGGCGCCTGGCTGCCGGCTTGGCCCACGAGATCGGCAATCCGATTGCGGCCATTTTGGGCCTGCAAGAACTCATCCTTTCGGATCAGCTGAACGCGACTGAGCAACGCGATTTCGTGCAACGGATGCGCAAAGAGACGGAACGCATTCACCAGATCTTGCGCGACCTGCTGCAGTTCGCTCGCCCCACGCAGGCAGCTGACCAAGAGGTTCAGTCCGGCAGCGTGTCCGAAGCCCTCAGCGACACCCTGGCATTGCTCGCACCACAAACCGCATTCAAAGGTATTCAGGTGACACAGGCAGTCGCGGCAGGGTTGCCTGAGGTCAACGCCTCTCACGAGCAGCTCGTACAAGTGCTATTGAACTTGCTGCTCAATGCGGCCGACGCCTGTGCTGGCGCGGGGGTGATCCATGTTTCCGCCAGGCAAGAGAGCTCGCGCGTGGTGCTGGCGATAGAAGACTCAGGCTCTGGCGTGCCCGCTGAAATTCGCGACCAGATCTTCGAGCCCTTTGTCACGAGCAAGGAGGTGGGAAAAGGCACCGGGCTTGGCTTGGCCGTGTGCCGTGGACTTGTAGAGGCAGCTCAGGGAACGATCTCGCTGGATCCGAAGTACACCGAGGGCGCACGGTTTTTGCTCGAGCTTCCCGTCGCGCGCGAGCTTCCCGGCTAAAAGCTTGCTTCAGCTTGCGGCAATTCGATTGATTACTTGGCGGGAGCCGCGGCGGGCATGACCACACCCGGGGGCAACACATCTGCCGGATCCCCACAAGGACTCCACGCGCCATCGAAGCACATCTGCGCTCCATCGAAACAGCTTTGGATCCCCTGAAATTCAGCACGAATCACCTTGCAGTGCCGAACCGCTCCAGCTTCACACTTGCCCTCGACAGCAGCGACCTGGGGATTGGACGAAGAACTCATCTCAGCGGCGGCCGGCAATTGGCTATCCGAGGCCCCACAGCCGCCAAGGAAAGGCGCCACGGCACCCATCGCCATACCAGCAACTGCGGAAGGGAAGTGTGACGGACGCTTACTTTCGCGCTTTTCCATGATCGGGGAAGCGTACCCGATCCTTCTCATCTCGTCTCGGGTTCTTCGCGGTATTTCCACCCACAAAGCATCTCACTTTGAGAAACCCCCTCGGATTTCCCGCTTGCCGGAATAAGGTGAGCGTTCTTAGGCTCCTCGGTCCTTTTCGGTGCTCTTCAATACTCTCGACTATGCCAAGTTCTTCGCCGCGGTCTTCGTGGTGAGCTGGCTGTTAGTGGGTGTGAGAAAGCTGCGGTTGTTCTTTCTCCTGGGCGCGAGCTACGCGTTTTATGCGCACTGGGATTGGCGCTTCCTACCGCTCATCTGGGGTTCCTCGACCATTGACTGGTTGCTGGGGCGAGCGATCGGGCGGGCCGAGTCCGATCGGAACCGAAAGCTGTTGCTGGGCGTGACGGTGGCCCTCAATTTGGGCGTGCTCGGAGTCTTTAAGTACTTCAACTTTGGGGTCGAGATCGCCAGAAGCGCCGCCGGCGCTATGGGCTTTGCTCCGCCCGATTTGGCGCTCCAGATCGCGCTGCCTGTCGGCATCAGCTTCTTCACCTTTGAGTCGATGAGCTATGTGATCGACATCTACAGGAAAGAGCTCACTCCGCACAAAAACTACTTTGAATACCTCACGTTCGTGGCTTTCTTTCCGCACCTGGTCGCCGGCCCGATCGTGCGCCCCCGTGATCTGTTGCCCCAGCTTTCAGAGCGCGGGCGCTTTAGCGCAGAAGCAGGCAGCGAAGGGCTGTTCCTGATTGCCAAAGGGCTCGCCAAGAAAATGGCTGTTGGAGATTACTTAGCCGTTAACTTGATAGACCGAGTTTTCGACGCTCCGCTCTTATTCTCAAGCGTGGAATGTTATGCTGCAATTGTGGCCTATGCCGTTCAGATCTACTGCGATTTCTCGGGCTATACCGATATTGCTACCGGTTCGGCGCTGCTCTTGGGCGTGCGCTTTCCGGTGAACTTTGATTCGCCGTATCAAGCCCACAATATTGCGGATTTTTGGCGGCGCTGGCACATTTCGCTGTCTACTTGGTTGCGCGATTATTTGTACATTCCGTTAGGTGGCAGCCGTAAGGGCGCGTTCCGCACTTACGTGAATCTGATGCTCACGATGCTGCTCGGTGGGCTGTGGCATGGGGCAAGCCTTACGTTTGTGGTTTGGGGCGGGCTCCACGGGGCTGCACTCGCCGTCACGCGAGCTTTCGGAGGAAAAACAGCGGGCGCACCCTCCGAACCGGCAGCTTCGAGACTCTCGGCAAGCCACGTGCTGAAGGTGATCCTCACCTTTCATTTAGTTTGCCTCGGATGGGTATTTTTCCGGGCCAGTTCGTTCGGCCAGGCGCGCTTGATCCTCGAAAGAGTGGCGGGCTTCACGTGGGACCATGCGAATTTGCACGGCGAGCTGCTGCTGGTGCTCGGCGTTGGGCTGGCCAGCCACTACGTACCCAAGCTGCGCTTCCAACAGCTCCAGACACGATTCATTCGCTTACCAGCTATCGGCCAAGCCTTGGTGCTCTTGCTGTTTGCATTCGCGATTAAGCAGCTCGCCACCGGCGAATCGGTGCCTTTCGTATATTTTCAATTCTGATGTTTGGCGACGGCCAAGACAGACTCATGTATTCTCAAGAATACGAATGCAGTCTGGACCACCAGAAACCAGTCGTCTCTCGCTGGTGACACTAAGTGGCCTATGTTAGGCTGACTCCGCATGAGCGAGGAGCCATTAGCGAATGTATTCGACTACCTCGACTATCGCGAGTTTCTTCGTGCCACCTATGCCGAAGGGAAGCGGCTTAAAAAGCTCTCATACCGCGCATTCTCGCGGCGCGCTGGCTTGCTCTCTCCCAACTATTTGAAGCTCGTGATCGATGGCAAACGCAACATCACCCACGAGATGGCGCAAAGGTTCGCGCAGGCGCTGCATCTGACCGCCGAGGGAACGGAATACTTCGAACTCTTGGTGCGGCGTGAGCATCCGCTGGTACATACCCGCGATCCGGGAGATGGTGGTGCGTTCGGAGCTCATGCACGAAGGCATTCACGACTTGCGCCGCGAGGACGCGGTCATAGCCGAGCAGCGCACGCAAGCCCCAGGCCAAGAGCAAATCCAGTGACGCACGGGTACGCGCGGCAACACCTGCTGCTCAAGGTGAACCGCAGTATCGGCCATGCGGCGCCCGAGGCAGGAGGGGCAAAATCCACGGCGTTTGCAGGAGAGAGCTACGAGTTGCGAGTGGCCGCAGCTGCGGCAAACGAGGTGCAGGCAGCCTGCGGACAAGAGCCCGCAGCGCAAATACTCCTCGAACTCGCGCGCCACGAACTTCGGAAGGCCGCCATGCTCGGCGAGATCTTCCAGCACCTCAGGCCAATGGGCTTGCACGGCCTGGTAGAGCACGCCTCCTTCGGGTCTTCGGCGCGCGCAGCTGTCCCGGCGAACGGTAGGGTGTAGAGCTGCATGGGCGTGCGCAGGGTGGGCCACAGCCATCGGCCATGGCTAGATGCGTGCCGGTGGTGGCGCAGCGCGATATCCGGCAAATGGGTTAGGTCAGGGGTGGCCGAACTGACGGACAGCGTGGCCGCGGCCAGCGGGGTGACGACTAGGCGGTCGTCCAGATGGGTGGAAATGCTGGAGCTCCGGTGCTGGAGGGCGCACCAACCCCCCGCGGGCGCCAGCTTTTGGAGGGGACCTGTGTGTGCATTGCGGGCCAGCACATGGATTCGCTTTTGGCCGACGGAGACGAGCTGGAGCTCACGCCTGATCCGCCGTGGCAATGGCTGATCCCTGTAAAGGTTCCAGTAGCCGGCTAACAAACGCTTCCAAGCGCTCGCAGCAAGCGAGCACGGCCGCTTGCCATTGCAGGCTCCCTCTGGTGCTCGCGGGTGAAGCGCTGCACCGTTTGGTCAGAGAGGGAGCCTGTGCCGACCAAGTGGGAACGTGTCGGCGTTGCTGCTCTGATCCCCGTTGACCCTCGTCGCTGCGCTATCTTCCTCGTCGGCGCCGACCGCCAGCGTGTCTCCGGAGAGTGACACCGACCAGCCGAAAAGGTCGCCAGTGCCTGGGTTGGAGGCCTTCAAGCAAGCCTGCTGATTGATGAGGTCGCGGGGCTCAAGCAGAATTGCGCGGGTGCCGTCTTTCCAGACGTTTTTGAGAGTGAGCTCGAGCTTGCCGTCGGGGCGGAGCTCGAGACGGTCCTGAGCGAGCGGGGGGCGCGTGATATACCTGCAGAGGCGCTCTTAGCGCCTTCGGCGCTTCGGCTCGCAGGGGCTCGCCGACCGTGGTCCTAGGTTGACTCGTGCAGCGTGCTGCACTCGTCCACTCCGGTTAACGCCGCGGGCTTCAGCGATGGGGTCGTTTTCGTCGTGAATCTCGCTGACCCGGTGCGGGCGAGACGAGCAAGCGGAGCGGGGCTTGGCCGGCGCGGTCCCCAGAAGCCGCGACTCCGCGCGCCGCAGCGGCATAGCAGGCGGCAAGGCCGGGCTCATCCGAACACAGCTTGGGCGGCTCGTCGTCTTGCCCGTCTTGCATGAAAGGGTCGAGGGAGCGGCCGTTTGCTCGGGTATGAGTACCAGCGCCTTGGGACTCGTAACCTGTTTGCGGCATTCAATCGCATGGATGTAATCCTCCGCGCGTCGCGTGGCGTCGCAATGAGCGCAGGGTGACGAAGTTGTGGCGGCTACACGAAGCGATATTCGAACGTGTAGTAGTGTTTGCCGTCGACGATATCGATCTGCATCTCGCCGCGTAGCCCGGTGAGCTCGGCGCTTGCCGAGTCGGCGACGACGCTCACGCGCAGCGATTTTTCGCCGCGGTCAGAGAGCCCGAGGTGCACCAGCGCGAACGTGCCCGTTTTGCCGTCGAGCGTACCCGTCACGCGCTCGAGCGCGACGTACGCCGCCGAGGTCGGCTCGGGCGTGCGCGCCGCCATCATGTGAACGACGCTCGTCGCGGCGAGCGCACCGGTAAAAGTTTTGTTGAACAACATGCGCCCGAACGAGATGCCGTCGCTCTCGGAGAACGGTGGCTCGGGCGTGGCTTTGACGTCGAAGGGTCCCTTGGCGATCATGGGCTAAGGTCTATCGTGGCGGCCACGCGCCGTCTTGAACTTATGCGACAAAACGCAGCGCCGCCCCGCGGCATCCTCCACCACCCGAGCGTCACCGACGGCAGCGTGACGCACGATCGGACCTTGCCGCCGCCGTCGCTCGCGCCCGTCGTCGCGCACTTCTGGTCGGTGACGTGGGAGCTGCAGCAACCAAAGTTCGTCGCGACGTTGTCCCATCCGACGGTGCACTTCGTGTTCGACGCTGACCGCGCCGAACTCGCCGGCGTGCCGACCAAACGGTTCGAGCGCACGCTCACCGGCCGCGGCTGGGTGTTCGGTTGCAAGCTGCGGCCGGGGACGCTGCGCGCGTTTCTCGACGCGCCCGCGGCGACGTTCACCGATCGGATCGTGCCGTTGACCCTCGCCTTCGGTACGGTCGCCGCAGAGTGGGCGCACGACGTGTTCGCGGCGCCAGCGTCGCACGATGCGCGCATCGCCGCGATCGTCCCGCACCTACTGACCGCGCTGCGCCCTTTGCCCGACGCCGCCGTGGCGCTCCGCGATCTCTGCGAGCGCGCCGCGACCGATCCGTCGATCGTCCGCGTCGAGCAGCTCGCAGCGCTCGCGCACCAGAGCCCGCGCTCGTTGCAGCGGCACTTTCTCGTGGCCGTCGGCGTCAGTCCGAAGTGGGTGATTCGGCGCTACCGCTTACACGAAGCGGCGGAACGTTTGCGCGCGCCGGCGTCCGCGCGTTCGTCGTCGTCGTCGTTGGCCGCGCTTGCCGCCGAGCTCGGCTACGCGGATCAAGCGCACTTCAGTCGCGACTTCGCTGCCGCAGTGGGGCAAACCCCGACGCAGTTTTTACGCGCTCTCCCTCTCACGTAACGTTGGCATCCTGCGTGCTCTGACCTGCTGGCGTGGAGGTCACAGTCATGAACAGTCCGGTGTCCCGTCTCCAGATCGTCCGCAACACAAATGGTCGCCTCGAGATCCGCAAGCAGGCGCCAAAGAACGAAGTCGTGAAGCAGGGCCCGCGCGACACCGATCGCGTTCGCCCGGTCGTGACCGACCGCCGCCGATAGAAAACGCAAGCGCGTGGCAAACGTGCGCGAGTCGCAGAGTTGCCACTAGCCCGTCGCGGAATTATTCCCGATTCGAGCGGCCCACGAGATGCACTACCAAAACTCAGCGCCTCAACAAGGAGAATCCCATGAACCGCAACCTCGTTACTCCGTCGTCGCCTTCGTTCCTCAATCGTCAATCGGGCAAGGTCGGCTGGGCGCTGCTCTGGCTGCTCGGCATCCCGCTTCCGGTGCTGCTGCTGCTCTACGTCTTCGGCGTGGGTCGGTAAGTGCGACATGCGGTGTGCGCAGCTCTCCGAGTGGTTGGTTGGCGCGACGGCGCTGGCATTGCTGACCACTGGTGCGAGTGCTGCGCCGCCGCGACATTCTGAAGGCACGTCTTCGGCCTCTAGTGCAGACGACCGCCCGAAGTTGAAGGAGGCGCCTCTGCCGAAGCTCGCTAAGTCGCACGCGCTCGACACGCGTCGCAGCAGCAGCGAGACGATGGCGGTCAGTGAAGCAGAGAAGTTCGAGCCGGCCGATCAACGTGGCAAGGACGAACGTTCGGTTGAATCGTATGAGCCCAAAGTCAACGGGCGGAGCAGTGTCACGCCGTGCGGGCAAAGCTGAAGGCAGAGCGGAGCTCGTGATCAAACTGTTAACCCTCCGCTTCGGTACGGTGGATGCGGCTAACGCCGAACGCATCCGCAATGCTTCTTCGGTAGAGTAGGATACGTTTGCTGAGTGCGTGTTAACTGCGCGGGATCTGGAACGACGTTCTGGTGAGCTGATGATATGCAACTTGGCGTGACCGGAGCGCCGGAACGTTACCGATCTGATTGTGGTGAGATTGCTCTTCAAAAATCTCTCGCCTCTCATCTTGGGTGAGCGCCCACCACTGGGCATTTTTTCGGATCGGAATGAGCACCGCGCAATCTGCCTCGATTCGCCCTAGCGCCGGTTGTTGCGCGAGCAACCTTTCCTTTTCTCGCCGCGTGACATAGCGCTCATTGCTGGTGGCACCACGCAGCACTCAAGAAGCTCCCGCAGGCAGCCCCGTGATGTTTCCATTCACATAGCTGAGCCGTTCGGTCGGCGGAATACTCTCGCCGTATGTCGCTGACCTGCCACGGCCCTTCCTTGCCGCCGATGAAAGAATGGAGTCTGGCATTTGGATTCATGGGAGTTAACAGTGTTGCCCACTTTGGCAGGCCAGAACAGTGCCGTTCGCGGTACTGTTCTCCTCGCTCTAACGGGTTTCGCTCAAATGGTGCCCTGTTTCTCTGGGAATTTGACCCTTGGATGCGTATAGTTAATATGTATCTATGCATACCGTACGTATGACCCTGAACGTCGATGAGGCACTTCTTGCTGAGGTCGTTGAGCGGCACCCGGGCGTGACCAAGACAGCTCTGGTGGAGCAAGGCTTGCGGGCGCTGCTCGCGCGTCAGGCAGCCCGGCGACTTGCTCAACTTGGAGGCAGCAAGAAGGGCGTGCGCCGGGCGAAGCGATCGGCTTGGGAGCGGCGTTGATCCTCGTTGACACTAACGCGTGGATTCACCACCTCCGCACCAAGGACCCACAGCTTGTGCAGTTCCTATTGGACGAACGCGTGCACACGTGTGACGTCGTGATCGGAGAGCTCATGCTCGGCGAGGGCTTACCCAAAACATTCGCGAGCGATCTGCTGGCACTCCCGCGACTGCCAAGTCCCCACGCGGCGGAGACTCGAGTATTTGTCGAACAGCATCGGCGCGTGTTTTCCGGATCGGGAGTTGGCTGGGCGGACGCTCAGATCATTCTTGCTGCCAGCAATGCTGGAGCCAGCGTGTACTCTTCTGACCGCGCGGTGCGGAAAGTGTGCAAGGCGATCCGGGTTGGTTTGGTATCTCAACTTTCGACTTGAACCTGCACCCAGCTCACCGAGCATTGGGGTACGGAACGACGTGTCGTGCGGCGGGGAACGCATTTGCTCTGGAGCATAAGACATTCGAACTTACAGTCGGTCGGTAAGTGAGGAGCAGCGCCAAGAGCAGGCCATCCAGCCGAAGGCGCTCTGCTCCCTCCGAACCACGTCACCGAAGCCCAGGCAGTGGTGAACACGAGCGACTGCGGAGCTCAAAAACCAGCAGGATACCGGCGCAAATAGATCTCCGCGCTGAGGTGCTCACTTCCAGCAAAGCGAGCAGCACCCCCAAGGGCAACAAGCCTAGCTTCAGAACCTCAACAGAACCTGAGCCGGAGCTGCCCGACCAAAACCGGTGGTGGCGTCGGCGGAGGTTGAGGAGCAAGCCCAAGCTTAGCGAGCAGCGCGGTGGCAGCTTGTTCGGTTGGGGCTCGCCATTGGTGTTGGGGTTGGTGCCGCAGCTGAGCGTCAAAACAGGCGATCGGCCCAGAGCTCACTTAAGAACTTCTTCCAAGGAAAGACCTTGGTGCCATTCACCGTGCGAAACGTCGGATCCAGCGAAACTACCGCAAACTCCTTCACTATTCCTTCCTCGCGAAGCGCTCCGAGCCCCTTCATGTCCCGTTCACTGACCAGGCTCGACGACTTGAACTCAAGCGCGAGCCGATCGCCTACCACGCAATCCACCTCGAATCCCGAGGTGCTCCTCCAATATTGGAGTCGCTCGCTTCGGCGTCGATAAGCGAGATAGGCGCGAAGCTCAAGGAACAGGAAGTGCTCGAACGCACGCCCAAAGAGTTCACTCTTGGGGCGGATTTCACCCCGCTCTGTCAGGCTTCCAACGACGCCAACGTCGAACAGGAAAAACTTCGGGCGCGTGATCGCCTTGCGTTTCTTGGTTGAACCAAGTGCCGGGATTAGAAATCCTAGCAGCGTATCTTCGAGAATTTGCACATAACTCTGCAGCGTGCGAACCGGGACGCCGGCATCACTAGCTAGGCCTTGGTAGCTCAGCTCCTCGCCATTCGAAATTGCCATGACGTCCAAGAAACGCGCGAACTGATCGATGCGACGCACCAAGGCCTCGGACTGTATCTCTTCGCGCAGGTAGAAATTGACATAGCTTGCGAGCTCTTCTCCATAGTCCAGAGAGGGATAGATCCCGGGTAGACCACCCCGATTGAGGTACGTAAGAAGATCGAATTTGGGGATCTCCTGTGAGGTGAGGGGGAACAGTGCCGCTTGCCACGCTCGCCCCGCCAGTAAATTCGCCCCGCCATGTTTGAGTTTCCGGGCGCTTGAGCCCGTGAGCACGAATCGCAAGCGCCTCTTTTCGATCAGGCGATGAACCTCATCCAGAACTGACGGAAGCTTCTGCACTTCATCGATCACCACGACACGGCCATCATCTTCAGATTCTTCGCCGAGAAGCTGTGGGCGCCGCGCTAGTCGCGCAAACACGTCCGCGTCCAAGAGGTCGTACACCCGAGCGTCTGACAACTGGGTCCGGATCAAAGTGCTCTTTCCAGTTGCGCGTGGCCCCAGCAGGAAAAATGACTTTTTCTTAATAAGCTCTGCTAGTTGCAGAGTTCTTTGATAGTTAGACGCCATGATAATCTGTACCTATAATGCCGATTATCATCATAAACGGCAAGATGAATGCCGATTATAATCAGACAATTACTGCATGTTTGCCGTTTTTCTCACGGCGCCGGGCACCACCGCGAACCATCTAAGAACTACTTGAATTCAATTGGGCCGATGCAAATCTCTGGTCTTCGGCTCCGAATGTGGAGGTGGCTGTTGCATCAAGGGCCTCTGTTCCGATCAAGCATCTTTCTGTGTCGAACCGTGCACCTTTGGCGCGACGAAAGCCTGCGGCTGGGATCAAGCGGGTCCCGCACCAGCGCACTGCTTTTTCCAGGCGCCTGGCTCAAACTACCTCACGGATCTCGCTGCGCGTGGTGACGCTGGGCTCTGCGGACAACTCTGCGACTGCTCACGAGACTGTTTCAGCTCCGCGGAACCACGAGCAGCGTGCGCAACTGGCGGACGGTTCTCAAGCTGCTTCCGCCCCTAGCGCTCAAATAGCAAATCAGCATGGCTCAAGTTGGAGGAAAGTGGTTCACTTTCCAATCTGATGTCCCAACCAGCTACCAGCGAGCCGAACCCAAAGCCGTCAGTCTTAGATGCCCAGGGCCGTGAGCGGCCGGTTTTTCTTTTGGCGTTTCCCTCGGATGAAAAACTCGACGAGCTGGTGCGCGCGTTCGAGCGCGGGGATTATCGAACCGTGCGTAAAGCCGCACCGCTCTTGGCCAAGGAAGCCGCCGATCCAGCCGTACAGGATGCCGCCTCAGAGCTCTACCGTCGGATCCAACCGGAACCCGCACTTACCTATCTGCTCGCGCTAGCGTTCGGATTGCTGTTCTTTTTCGTGCTGCACGCCTACACGCACTGACTGAACATCACTTCGGGCTCACACCAGCACACACGCCCGTATAAGAAAAACTTTCAGAGCCAAGCGACAAACTTTGCTCCTGGCTTCACTAAAGAGGATGACAAAGCGGCCGATCTGATGACGTGGGCCACGGAAGAACTCAGGCACGGAATCTGCTTCGTTGGCAGAGCGATGTCGGCAAGTTGTGCCACCGACCGCACACCCTTTTTGGAGGAGTGAGTTGTGTTTAGCTTTCGCCGCGTTGCTGTTCTGAGTGTCCTCGTCGTTCTCGGGTGCAGCTCCAATGGAAAGAAGCTCCCGCAGTTAGAGACCAACGCGGGTCGGATGCCTGCTGTGGCGAACGTCAACACGTGCATCACGCCGAATGACGGTTGTCCGTGTGGAACTCCTGGGCAAGTGGTCGCCTGCGGCGTGATTCGACAATCCGGCGACTACAAAGAGTGCTCGATGGGCGATCGCACCTGCCAGGCTGGTGGCGTCTGGGGGGGTTGCGTTGGAAATCGAATTGCAGATTTTCCAGCGACACCTCAACACACGCTCGCGCTCGGCGTCGCAACGCCCTGCGTGACCAATCCTTGCGACCCGCAATGCCAAGATTTCACCGACGATCCAATTGGCGTCGTGCTGCCGCCGGGCTTTACCAATGATCCAGGCAACGGCGGAATTCAGCTCAAGCCGTCACCGCCCATGAACAACAACTCGACGTGCACGGGGCTCGTCGTCACCCCACCCACCGACACCCTCACAGTCACGAGCTTCAACGTTTCGACCGGTGTAGTCGGCGAATACTTCAATCAGATCAGCAAAGTGATCACGTCCATCCCGGCAGGCTGGGCCGTTACCGGGACGCGAAACGACGCGACGATCAACTTCACCTGGGCTGCCAATCCTGGTGTTACCGGTATCGGCAACGACGCTTTCACAGTGCGCTGGACGGGGACCGTCATTCCAACCACGACTGAAGCCTATACGTTCTACGTCAAAGGCGACGATGGCGTGCGCTTCTGGCTGAACAACACGCTGCTCGTCGACAAATGGAAAGACCAAGGCCCCACCGAGTACTCCACCGCCGCGCAAAACCTGGTGGCTGGAACCGCGTACTCATTTCGCATGGAGTTCTACGAGAACTCTGGTGGAGCCACGGCCGAGCTTCGCTGGAGTTCGCCGGGCGTTGCCAAACAAATCATTCCAAGTTCCTCGCTCGCAGGCCCAGGCGGCCCACTCCCCCCTTTCAGCGTTTCTCCATCAAATCTGACGTACACGGCCGCTCTGGATCCGCCCAATTGCTTTAAGGGCGTGTTCGGCGCTTCTTGGAGCATTGATGCGCTGGACATTGCGACAGTCGACACCTCGGGAGTGTTGAACCTCTTTACCCCGGTCGCCAACACGATCAATGTGCGGGCGTATGCGGGCAATTTCGTAGGGCAAGCGACTGCAAAAGTTGTGGTGGACACGAGAGATACGAGTGCCGCCCCAGCTGGGAGCGTCGCAGCTTTCGCGATGGCGGGCATCAACGCCGACACGGTGGATGTGCTGTACCCGTACGACAATGTGGTCCTGCCGCTCGCGCTACAGCCACCGTTAGTCATGTACGACAATGGCGGTGTCCCGGCGGATTCTGTCAAGATCAGCCTGCTTTTTCCGGCGTCTGGCACGCCCAGCTTCAAGTGGGAACAGATCCTAGCCGAGCCATCTCCCCCGCGCATCACGATCCCGCCTGAAGTGTGGAAGTACTTCGAACGCTCCGCCAAGGGCAGCACCGGCACACTTCAGCTTCAGCGAGTGGTGGCCGGCTCGCCGCGTTTGCCCGTCACTCGCAACGTCAAGTTTGCGACGGGTCCGGTTCGCGGCCGCGTGTACTACACCCAATATGGCCGTAGCGGGGGCACTAAGATGATGGTCGCCAATCCTGGAGCGACCACCTCAGCCACACAAGCTTTCCCGACAAACGACGGCTGCCCCGTGTGCCACTCGGTGTCCGCAAACGGCAATAAATTCGCCACTTCCGATCGCGGGTGGAGCACCAACGGCGGCATTTCCGATATCCTTTCGGATGGTAGCTTGAGTCCGCTTGCCGACTTCGTCTCTCCATCCGCGGCCTATCAAGTTGCGAAGAACGATTGGCGCGGGTTCGCCTGGGCGCCGTTAACCCCTGACGGAAGCTACTTGCTCGCTGCCAACAATATCTGGGGCAACAGCAAAGATAGCATTATTGGTATCAATACAGGCGTCACCCCCAACGTCATCAACGCCCCCACCACGTTCCTTTCGGGTGGCAATGGCACCGGACTCCTTGCAGAGTACTTCCCGAACCTCACGCTGGCTGGAGAGCCCTGGCTCCGAACGGACTCCAAGGTCTTCTTTAACTGGGCAGCCAGCAATCCTGGCTGGAATCTGCCGAACGACGGCTTCTCGGTGCGCTGGAGTGGTCTGATCCAAGGTCGTTTTAAGGAAGCCTACACCTTCAGCGTCCTCACCACCGACGGCGTCCGCGTTTACGTCGACGGCAATCTCATCATTGATCAGGCAGGCTACGCTGGCGCGCTCACCACCTTCACGGGCACGGCGAACCTCGATCCTACCGTCAAATCCACCATCCGCGTGGAGCTCACCCAGGTGAGTGGGAACTCTCAAATCGAACTGCGTTGGTCGAGCGCCAGTACACCCGAAGTGCCGATTCCGCCCACACAGCTGTTCAACAACTTGGGCGCACGCGGCCTTCAGACGACTTATTACGACAACAACGATTATACTGGCACAAGCTTTACCCGGCTGGAGGCCAACCTCTCGGCCGACTGGGGCTCAGCTGCACCGGATGTGAGCATGGGAGGGGATGACTTCAGCTATATCGCGACCGGCTTCGTGCAGGCACCTTACACGGGCAACATCGTGTTTTGCGTGGACGCCGATGACCGCGTGGACCTCACCGTGAACAGCGTAGCGTTGCTGACCAACATCAATGGCAACAACCAGTGCTCCACTGGGATTGCGCTGGTTGCCGGTCAGAAGTACCCGATCACGGTCAATTTCAAGGAACTGACGTCGAATGCCAAGCTCATCTTGGGCTGGCAGCTGGCGAGCGTCTTTACGAAGATCACGATCGCCCCCGAGTATTTCACTCCCCCCAACACCTATGTAGCACCCACCAACGGCCTTACGGCCAGCATCTACGACGACAAGGATTTCAACTTTGCGGCAGGCGTCGGCTCAGCGGTGCGCGCCATCACGCGCATCGAATCCACCATTAACACCGATTGGGGCGCTGGCAGGCCTGCCTACGGCATCATTACCAACAGCGACAACTGGAGCATCCGCTACACCGGCCAAATCGAGCCTCCGTGCACGGGCATCTACGAGTTTCAAGGCGATCTGGACGACAGCATGCGGCTCTGGATCGGAGCCAACAGAATTCTCAATAAAACCAGTAGCGGCACCGCCAACGGCGCCGTCTACCTCCAGGGCGGCACGCGCTACAACTTCAAGCTAGACTTCGAAGAGGGCAGCAGCAACGCCAAGGCGCTACTCACTTGGAAGGTGAATTGCCAGGGCGCCGCCGGATTTGTGCCCATTCCGAATTCGGTGCTCTATCCTACTGGCGATACGAACACGACCGGCTTTGTCCGAGGTGGTGGGGATAATGGCTCAGGCACGAACTACTTCGTCTGGCAATCGCCCACACTGGTTAACCAAGATCCAACCGATGTGACTGCCGCTACCCCCGGCGTGTGGGGCCTTGGCTCGGCGACCATGATGGTCCCAAGCTTCGCGCCCGACGCCACGAAGCTGGTGTTCATTGATGGCGACCAGGGCGGCGGCGCCGGCTGGAGGAAGGGCCTCAGCACGTTCGATTTCGATCAAACCCAGAAGCTTTTCACGAACCGGAAGCTCTTGGTGAACACGTGGCCGCTCGGTGCCGTGATGAAATGGCCGTCGTTTGAATCGGATTCGCGCAGCGTCATCTACCAAACCAGCACCACCACGGATTGGTGTTGTTTGGGGGGTTGGACCAAGTACGGCCACATGGCGCCCACGAACTACTTTGAGGTGCCGGGCAAGCTCTGGTCGATCGACTCTGAAGCCGCGAATCCTACGCCCGTCGAACTCGCCAATCTGAACGCAGCCGAACGCGCCACCGATCGCAACAAAGCCTATCAAGCCACCATGCTGCCGAAAGCAGCCGGCGGCTACCGTTGGACGGTTTTCACCAGCACGCGCGCCTACGGCAATCTGTTCAATTTGCCGGCAGCCCAGAATGACTATTCGGATATGACCACTTTCACGCCGATCGTGAAGAGCACGCAGTTGCAATCTCAGTTATGGGTTTCCGCCATCAATGACACGACGAGTGCCAATACCGACCGCAGCCAACCTTCTTTCTGGTTGCCCAACCAGAGCTACGATGTCGATCCCACGAAAGGTGTGCTGAATGAGCGTGGCTTCTGGGCGCTTGAAGCGTGCCGCCCCGCCGGCAACGCCGCCGCCAACTTGTGCGATGTGAACGAAGACTGCTGCCAGGGGTCAATCTGCCAGTTGGACACGCCTGTCACTCAACCACCCGTGAAGCATTGCCAAGCAGCGCCTGCCATCAACTCCTGTCAACTCGAAACGGGCACCTGCGCCAGTAGCACCGATTGCTGCATGGGCCTGGTGTGCGTGAATGCGGTGTGTGAAGCTCCCCCCCCTCTCGATGTCTACGTGCCTGCCAACCTCGACCGCACCTATGATGCAACCTGTGCGCAAGGCCTGTTCCCGGTGTGGCGTTTCTTTGATTGGAAGGTGGATGTCCCGGCCGGAACTCAGATCGAAATCTACGCGCAAACTGCGCTAGATTCGGCAGATCTCGCGACGCTCGCAGTAGCGCCCACGGCAGTAGCGGATGCCAACGTGGTGTTCCTCGGCACGGTGACGACGTCCAGTGCGACCTTCACGGGTGTCGATGTGGGCCCGAAGCTAGAAGCGGCTGGCATTCAATCCTCGAAGTTCCTCAAGATCACGCTCCGTTTCTCTCCGGATCCCGGATTAACGGCGAGTCCAACTTTGCTAGAGTGGCGGCAGCAGTACAGTTGCGCCGCTGGTGAGTAGAAACGTATGACGCGTTCACTTGGCTTTTCTTCGGCAGTTTTAGCTCTGGCCTGGGCGTGCTCAGGCTCAGAAAAACCAGCGGCGATTGGCCTCGGAAATAGCGCCGGGAAGGCCAACTTAGGCGGAGAGGCCAGCTCAGGAGGCAGATCAAACGCGACGGGCGGGAAGGGCGTGGGAGGCGCAGGCACGGGCGCGGTGGCGGGCACTGGGCAAGCTGGCACAGCCGGTGAGCTAGGCGGAGCTGGGTTCGGTATGGCCGGTAATTTGTCGGCGGCGGGTGAACCAGGAACTGGACTTGCGGGGTCAGGCGGAGGCGGCCCAATTGTGGCTCCCACCTGTAACCCTAGCGCCACTTGGAGCACTTCGACGGCGCTCGCTTCCCTCAACACAGTAGCCAAAGAGGTACTGCTCGACATCACACAGGATGAGCGTTCGATTGTCTGGCTGAGCGGTGAAGGGCAAAGCCGATCGCTGCTACGCGCGGAGCGTGCGCTAGCCAGTGATAACTTCGGTGCACCACAAACGATCACCCTCCCACTCGGCTACGATCCCGGGCTCGGAGCAGCCCTGAGCCCCGATGGCCTGCGCCTCATTCTAGTTGCCACCACGGGTTCAGGATTCGCTGAGTTCACGCGCAGCTCACGCGCCGCGAACTTTGATCCCACGCCCAGCACCGCAGCGTTCGAAACGCTGAATCTGATCCCTCAAACGGCAGGTCAGATCCTCAGCTCACCCGTTTTGCACGCCTCGCAAACCTCGCTTTACTACGTGGGCACCATGGAAATATCAAACATCTACCAGTCCCATTTATCGGGGAACAGCTGGGGCATCGGAACGCTTCTCGGTGAGGGCACCCTCGAAGGCAGCGCAGGTAAGAAGAACCTGCTCTCGGCTGTTTCCGCAGATGAGCTCACCTTCTTCTACTTCAACGAGGCCGAGAACGTGCAGCAGGCCCGTTTTCGGGAGAGCCTAGATTCCCCGCTCTATCAGGTTGTGGGCCTAGCTCAGATGAAAGATGCTCGACCGAACAGTGCGTGCACTCACCTCTACTACACCAAGGGCGATAGCGGGAGCGGCGATCTTTATTTTGCAACTAAAGATTAACATCATGCCACGCCCCAGGAACCACCCTCTGTTCGTCCTGCTTTTGGCGGGCAGCCTCGCCTCTGCCTGCCACGCATCAGCACCGCCGGTATCGCCAGCACCCGCGGTTCTCCCCAGAACCGGCATCGCGCTCTATCTTCCTCTCGAAGACAACACCGTCCTCGCTTACAACACCTCCAATGATCTGAACGAGAAAGGCTTCTTCGCTGTGCAGGTTGCACGCAAGCCAGGCTCGCTGGTTGAACTTCGCGCAGGCGCAAAATCTCAACAGCTCACCCTCTCAGCCAACGCCGTGCGACACACTTCCGGGGGCTTTCTGCTCAAATGGCCGGTGCGAACAGGCGACACATTTCCCGGAGAATTTGGGCTAGTTCGAGTGGTGGCCACGGATCGAACGGCGCAGGTGCCCGCCGGCAGTTTCAGCGGCTGCATCGAAACCCTTGAAGGTGGCGGAGCCGGCGCACTGCAACAGCAATCCATCAAGATGTTTTGTCCCAACGTAGGCTTGGTCTCGTTTGAAAACACAGCGAGCCAAGGCTCCGATGTCTCTTCGCAGCGGGCCGAGCTGCGTTCGTATGGGCCGAAAGTGGACGTGTTCGCAGAAGCGGCTGACCTGAAACGCTAGCTGCAGGTCGACGCAACAGCTTCTGATCAGGTTCTCAATGCGCCTACCCAACAGCGAAAGGGACCGATTTGGAGGTCCCATCCCAGCGATCTCAGCATCACCTGGGAGCCAGATGCCAAAAGTGCCATACTCTGGGTCGAAGTTATGAAGACCTCACAGCAGATCGAGAAGGCAGCGGCCGAGCGGCTCGCGAATGCTCGTGCGGCGGATGTCGGTGGCCCAATTCCTTTCCCTAATCCTTGGGATACCTTTGATCCCACCAAAGTGGCTCGCGATGCTTCGCCTGCTGACATCACCAGATCTTATTTGGAGTTCTCCAAGCTGTGTCAGAAGCGCCCACGTCGAACGCATCGCCTCTAACGGACTACGCGGAGCTGCTGCGAGCGTTGTCGGAAGCAGGGCTTGAGACGATTGTCGTGGGCGGTTGTGCGGTCGGAGCGTATGCGCGACTCATCGGCGCCACGGTGATATCGCAGGACTTAGACCTCCTGGCGACTCAGACAACCCTAGACGGAATCGTTGCTGATGCGGCGGGACTCGGGCTCACGTTGGAAGCGCTGCCGAGACCGAGAACACTTCCGGTCGCGGTGTTTCGTTGGCGCGGGCGCGAGGTGAATGTCCTAACCCAATCGGACGGTATGCCGACACCGGACGTTGAGGGGCAGGTCGCCAGGGAGTTCCGCGCGACCGACGATGATCCGTTTACCATTCTCGTGGCGGATCCTTTCGACTTGCTCCGCAACAAGCTGGCGGTTAACCGCCCGAAGGATCAGCCCCACATCGCGCTCCTCAGGCAGTTCATTGAAGAGGAGCTCGTGGCGCACTTCAGCACCCAAGCACGTGCGCGCGATCGCCTGGCGCCCGTCGTGCGGTACATTGACATTCTAGGCTCAAGCACGCTTGAACTGGAGCTTGCTCGACGACTGATACCGGCAGCGAAGACGGTCGCAGATTTTCGGATGCTAGCTCACCGAATACCCATCGCTCTCGCGTCAGACCTGCAAGGCCGGGCGCCCGAAGAGACCATTGAGGCGGCGATCGCAACCATACTCGCCGCACGCCGACGCATAACATAGCGGCCCACCCGCGACATATACGAGCGATCCCGTCGCGCTTGCGGATCCGTCTGTTGCGCCTGCCGGCTTCAGTCGGCAAGGCTTACGTCATGGCACTTCGCATCGCTTTTATCGGAACCGGTCAGATTGCAGAGAGTCACCTCAAAGGGCTCCTCAGCCTGCGCGAATTTCATGGCGCCCCCGAATCTTGCGTGAGCGCATTGGTTGATCCTTTTCCGGGCAGGGCTGCGGAATTTGTGACAGCGCATCTGAACGAGGCTCCCCCCCCAGCCATCGTCTCGGATCACCGGGAACTACTCCATGGCGCGCTCCGCCCAGACATCGCAGCCGTTCTCGTCCCGCATCATCTGCACTTGGAAATCACCAGCGCTTTGCTGGAAGCCGGCATCGCTGTTCAACTCCAAAAACCGATCGGGCTTGGGATCCGCGACGGTCGGCGCATCGTTGAGATCGCCGAAAAGACAGGGACGCCCTTGGTCATTTCGGAGCCTGCCGTGCTGGGCAAAGATCGCGCGCAGATAGATTGGCTGCGCTCAGGCCAGGCCATCGGCAAACCGACGTTCTTGATCGATCAGGCGGTGCTTGATCTACACGGAGGCTTCTTCATGACGCCGTGGCGGCACCTGCGAGGCTATGCGGGAGCTGGTTGGTTCATCGATCACGGAGTGCACCGCACGCATTGGATGTTGGAGGTGCTCGGGCCGTGCAAGAGTGTGTATGCGCGCACCCGCCAGCTGGAAGCCGTGCGCAAGAACGAGCGTTGGGGAGAAGTGCCTGTCGATACCGAGGATCTGGCGCTGGCAACGCTGGAGTTCGAATCAGGCGCGCTATGCCAATTCAGCGTGGCCAGTGGCGGTCGCGGTGGTTGGCACTTTCAGGTTCGATTGTGGGGTGAACGTGGCAGCTGGGAACGCGAGCGTTATCAGCTCAGCGAAGATGAATCGCCACGGCCCATTCCCGAGCTTCCGTTGACTCAGCCGGCTGATCCTTTCGCTCACAGCTTCCTTGAATTGATGCAGCGCCTCGCCGATCCGAAAGCTCCCATCATCGGCAGTGCCGAACGCGCCCTGGAAGCGGAGGCCATCGTCTACGCTTGCCTCGAATCTGCTCACACTGGCGAGCCCGTGGCCGTCGCCGATATTCTATCCGGGAAGCGCGATAGCTATGAGCAAACAGTGTGGGCCGCGCACGCCAAGATCCTTGCCGAAGAGATGCCACGGCTCACGTAAAAGCGCGTCGCGAGGTAGATTAGACGCCGGGCTCGCGCCAAAATTCGACGTGCATGCGCATCGAACCAAGTGGCGTTACGTGGTGTGCACGTTCCGGTTCAACGAGGCCCGCGATCTTTGGCGTCAGCAAATGGGTGCGGCCGCGCGAGTGATACTGAAGCTCGCCTTCCTCGACCACGATACGCGCCCACGTTCCAGCTTTCGTGCGATGCTCGGCGCGAAGCGCCGCAGGTAAACTCAGCTCAGTGAACGTCGCCGTGCGCTTGTATTCGCTAGCGCTTGGCGGCATGACGATTTGATCGCAGAGGGTGCAGTCGATCGGCGACCCAAGCTTCTCCTCTCGCCCTTCCGGCGTCGTCACCCAACTGCGCACCGTCCACGGTGGACGATGGCGCATGTGTTGCCCGTGCTCGCACGCAAACTCGGCGACCCAGTCCCCCTGGTCATCTTGGTGGAAACCCGTGATCGTGGTCTGCATGTGTCAAACTCCATAGGGCACAAACCGCTCGCTTGACCCCGGTTGTCACCAACACGATGGCCGCCAGCTCGGTCACGTAAGGTTATCGATGGCTCGTCGGAAAACTCACGCCTTAATCTCAGGCACACCGCCAGTGAAGCGTTCGGGTAAACCAAAACC
>Ga0163155_10000361_pt1 | contig 55053 bp, 49 predicted proteins | sample OliLakLV19SP4G1_FD_148611 | JGI IMG/M metagenome (GOLD analysis project Ga0163155, IMG submission 148611) | Freshwater microbial mat bacterial communities from Lake Vanda, McMurdo Dry Valleys, Antarctica - Oligotrophic Lake LV.19.SP4.G1 | ecosystem: Environmental > Aquatic > Freshwater > Lake >... | reverse complement strand
CCGTCGAGGAATAGCCTGTCTGGCGCGGCGGCAAATCCACTGGTGCGCGGCCGGGGCGGGTGTTGTCGCGGGAGTCGGCCCAGGCTTGATCGCTGTGGCGCGATGGCTGGAAAGCCGCGTCTGGCAAGGGTCTCCGGGTGATGTGATTGGCACCTGGTTATTCGTGGTTTGAACCGAACTACCCGCGCGCATGACGGCAGGCGTGGTTTCGATCGCGGCGTTCGGCTATCATCTGAGCATTAGTATTTCGAGTCGCCGCCATGACCACTCTTGAGATCAAGCTCTCGCTTCCCGATAAGGTTGCGAACGACGCACAGGCTGCCGGCCTGCTGACCCCGGAAGCCATCGAAGCGCTCATCGCCGCAGCGCTGCGCAGAAAAACATTCGATGCGCTTCTGTCCGTCGCTGATCGCGTCGAGGCTGCGGGCATCCCGCCGATGTCGATGGAGGAGATCAACGCGGAAATCGAAGCATACCGGGCCGAACGCCGCCGCGCCGGATAACAAGGTTCTGCGTGAGGCTCGTGCTCGATACCAACACGGTCGTTTCCGGATTGCTCTGGAAAGGATCGCCCCACCGCTTGCTGGCGGTTGTCGGGGAACACCACGACATCACGCTCCATACCAGCCCCAAGCTACTCGCTGAGCTTGCCGACGTGCTCTCGCGCGAAAAGCTGGCCGCTGCCATCGCGTCAACCCAAAGGCTGCCAGATGTGTTGATGAGGCAGTATCTCGCCGTCGTGCAAATCGTCACACCTGCGGCCGTTGCGCCCGTGGTCCTCGCCGATCCAGACGACGATCACGTGCTTGCTTGCGCACTTGCCGCCAAAGCCGATCTCATTGTCTCCGGCGATCGGCATCTGCAACTAAAACACTATCAGGAGATTCCCATTGTCAACGTGGCCGAGACGCTGCGCCGCATTGAGCGCCCCTGAGCGCGGCTGTTTCCGTCGGGTCAGGGCAATGCTGGAAAGGCCCGTCTGGCGCGGGTTTCCAGCGTTTTGATGCCAGACTGACGGCATTGCAGCCCGCAGCGGACGGTCTGTCGCCCACGGGGGAAATGGCGAAAGTGTCCGTTCTGGAATGGCTGAACTGGCGCTTTTCGACCCGTTGCAGACATAGCTAATGCCCCAGTCATGAGGCCGCTTTCTGTGCAATGCGGCCAGCCACCCCGGTCCCTTTGCCGCTCAGCCGCGCCGTCCTGCCGGCACCGACTATTCAACCAGCGATCCGCTGCTTCGAATAGTGCAGTCGCTCGGCTCTCGTCCTGTCCCAAGCATCCGGTTTTCTAGTAATGTCTCGCTGGAGGGGGGGAACCTTATCGCCGGCACTTTCGAGAGTTTCCGGCATTCACCATCGAAGACATATAGGAATACAGCCATGGAATGGCAAGACATTCGCGCTGCGCTCTCGCTCATGGAATCTCCTTTTCCTCACGCCGCGGCGGCGGAGGCACTTGCGCGATGGGATGAACTCGCTCCGTTTTTCGTGGCGGAGATCGAGCGCGTTGCCGATGGCGGCTCGACGACGCTTGATGAGGAGGGTGGGGAGTGGGACGGTCTATTTTCCTTCGCCAACTATCTGGCGGCGGAAAAGCGCGATGCCAGGGCCTACCTGCCGCTGACGAGGGCCTGCCATTGTTCCGCGGAGCGTGCCGAAGAACTGTTTGGCGATGACGCCGGCGGCAACCTCGGGCGAATTCTCGCCTCGGTCTGCGATGGCGACCTCGCGCCGCTCAAAGCGCTGGCGGAGGATCGCAGCGCCGGCCTGTGGTGCCGTATCGCGGCCATGCACGCGCTCACGGTGCGGGTGATCGAGGGCGATGGCGGGCGCGACGAGGCGCTCGCCTATATCGCGGATTTGTGCGAACGCGAAGCGGACTTCGTGCGTCGCACGGCACCGAATGAGGACAGTAATCTTGATGAGTTTCTGAGCTGGGCCGCCGACTCCAGCCGCGATCTGGGCCCGGCGCCCATGCTGGAGAAGATCCGCGGCTGGCTCGACGAGGGGCTGATCGACCCGAGCGTCACGGGTATCAAAGGGTTCGAAAGGGGCGCCGCCATGCCCGTGGCGGACTGTATCGCCGAAGCCGCCGCGAACGCGAACAACCGCTATATCGGGGATGCCCTGGATGAAGTCGCGTCCTGGTACTGCTATGAGGTTCCCGAGCCGCATCAAGAGGCCGGCGGCTCAGGCTGGCCGGAGAAGCCCGTTCACAGCCCCGGCACCGTCGTCAGGGACACGCCCAAGGTCGGCCGCAACGAGCCGTGCCCGTGCGGCTCCGGGAAGAAGTTCAAGAAGTGCTGCGGCAAGGAAAGTCCCGAAGCCGTTGCGGACGAAAGCAAGGACGGCGGCGTCGGCAGGGCGATTGAATGGCTGACCAGCCGCCACGCCAAGGCGGTGAAGACCGCCGTCGCGGCCATGCTCAACGATGATCTGGACGACTCTGAGCAGGCCTTGCTGCACAAGCTCGGCGATGACGACTGGCAGGGCGTGCAGATCAATGCGATGGAGTGGCTGCTGAGCGAAGGCAGCATTGCCGTCAAGGGCGTGCAGCGCAATGTGGCGGGCCTGTTGCTCGGGCCGGGCGGGCCGGCGTTCACGCCCGCCCAGCGGTCGTGGATCGTGCAGTTGGGTCGCCGGCCGCTGCGGCTCTACGATATCACCGAGGTCCTGTCGGGGATCGGCATGCGGCTGTGCGATGCGCTCGATACCGAGGCGGCGCCGCTGATGGTGCAGGAAAGGTCGGGCAGCGGGTACGCCCGGGTCGGCAACCTAATCGGTGTGCGCATCATGGAGGTCGGCAGCCATCACGAAATATCCGGGGCGGCGTATCCATTCTCGCGTTTGATGAACGCATCGCTCCTCGGGGAATTGCGCGCGGCCGTGGCCGGGTCCGCCGCGCACGGCGACGATCTACCGCGTTCCCTGAGTGCGATCATCCGCCGCAACTGGATTGCGCAGTACGCGCGGCCGCTGCCGCTGCCCACGGTGACCGATTCGATCTCGGGAGATCCCGTGCTGCTGATCACCGACCACTATCGCGTCGCGAATTGGGATGCTCTGGCCGCTGCGCTGGGAGCCGAGTCTGACGTCGAGGGTGATCGCGCCGCCGGCTGGGCACGACGATTCGAATGTGCGGATGGACTGAGGCGCCACAGCGTTTCGATCAATCCCGGCAAGAGCGCGGACCGGATCGAGGTGTTCTACAGAACGCAGAATTACGCCGATCAGGGGCGGGCGTGGTTCGACAAGCTGGCCGGAGCGTCTGTCGCGTTCGTGGGCCGGGTTCTTTCCGATCCCAAGGGCATCATGAGCAAGGTGTCGGCCGGCGCCGTGCCCCCCACCTCCGCAGATCCGGGCCTGCCTCCTGAAGCGCTGGCGGAAATCGTGGAAAAGGTGCTGCTCCGCACGTATGCCAATTGGAGCGACGAGCCGATCCAGGCCTTGGGAGGCAAGACACCGCGCCAGGCGATCGCGACGCCGGCCGGACGCGAGCGCGTGAAAGGCTTGCTCAGAACCTACGAGACCGGCGAGACGGAACAAGCCGCACGGCAGGAGCGCCGTGTGATTTCATATGACTTTCTGTGGCAGGCGCTCGGGCTGGATCGCTCCGCAGAATAGGCTCTTGATCGAAACTCTTGATCGCAACGACCAGCGTTTCGATTTCGTCCATGCAACTCGACATATTTGAGCACAGCCGCGATGTGATCTCGCGTAACGCGGCCATCGATGCCTTGCGCCAGCGCGACGCAGCAGCTTGTGCGCGGGCGGTGGTCGCGCTTGGCGCGGAGTACGGCGCCGATCCCTTGCTGCCTGCTCCGGGCGTACTGTGCGGGTGACTGCATACGCCTGTTCCCAATCCGATTGCACGCGAGGCCGCCATCGAGATTCTGCGGGAAACGGAAGGCGTCGTTGTACCGGCGGCGGATGAGGTGTTCGGCAAAGGGGCGCAAGCGTGGCGCGCCGCTCTTTGGGCCGAATTGGCGGCGGCCATCTCCAATTTCCCGTTCGATTCCGGTCGCGAAGCATTGCACGTCGCGCCTGTGCTGCTGCGCGCCGGGCGATGGATGGACGCTGCCGCGCATATCGAGAATATGGAGTCCTGGCGGCGGCAACCCGCGCCCTTGGCCTGGATGATCAAAGCCCGCTGCCGATCGAGCGGCTTCGACGCAATCTGGCCGCTGCTGGCCGAACTTGCCTGGATGGACTCGCGGCGTGCGCAGACTCTGGCGTCGCCGCTGGCCTTGCCCGAGCTGGACCGGCTCCTGCGCGGCTTCGATGCTGAATTCGAGGGTGAGGATACGCCGGATGACTTCGCCTGGTCTCCGCCCTGGGCGCTTAACGCCGACCGCAGACGGGCGCAGGGCTTGCGGCTTGCCCAGAACGGCGCCAATACGGGGCCGGAGCGCTGTGCCCGCATCGTGCTTGGCCTGCTCGCGCTCGAACGCCATGGGCGCCATGCAGAGCTTGTCGAGGGCCGTCGCAAGTTGCGCGAGGAACATCCGGCGCTGTTCGCCCGCTATATGCAAGACAGATAGCAGCGTGTGCCCGGCAAGTGACTGCTCAGCCGCTTTGCTCTTTGTCGCCGTGACGCGTAATTCGGATTGATAGGCATGCATATTATTGCCTGACGTTTATGCGAACCACCATTGATCTTTCCTACAACCTGTTCCGCCGCATCGCGGAGTAAGGCTTCGGGAGGAGATACCTGACGTTCAGAGATGCACTTTCCGCCGACTTTCGATGACCGCTGATCGAAAGTGTGCATACGTCAAATCCGCCGACTGCGGACATTCGCTGCCGAGTTGCCGTTCTCGGGGCGGCCGCTTAGAGAATTAAAGGGACCAGGTTCAATTAAATCCATCCGATGCCATCCGCCGCAAAGCCAATACTGGCGCGGGTTTGCAGCCGATTGGATATCGGTGCGGCTTATTTCAGTCGCATGCAACTGGCGTAATACGTCACCGTCGCCGGCCAGTCGGAGAATATGCCCATGATGCCGACGTCCCGGGCGAGTACGTCGAGCACCTGCATCACGTCGCCTTCGCGCGCGATGGCCTCATCGAAGCCCTGGTAGTAAAAGCCGTTCTTGCCGTCGGCCAGCACACCCGAGCGCTCCAGGCTCCAGGTGATGATGCCGAGCCCGGCTTGTTTGGCATTGCGCGCGTAGTTGGACGGCACGATCTTTCCGTCTTTCGCCTCGAGCAGGGCGAAGACCGGCGGGGCAACGATGCGGATGCCCTCGCGCTGGTAGCCCTTGAGCGTTTCCAGGTCGGGCAACTCGGCGACTTTGGTCGCGCCGTCGAGGAATACCGCCTGCTTCGCAAAGACCGGTTCGTTCTTCACCCAGTAGAGGATGTCGTCCTTGTTGAACGACTGCGGGAACACCCGGCTTGCGGGTACTTTCGCGCTCTTGTATTCGTCCAGCATTTTTTGCGCGTAGTCCTGCTGGCTGAACCCGTCGAAGGGCATGGTCACGCTCGCCGACTTGAGCTCGGGCGTCATTTTTACACCGAGCTTGCGAAACAGCGCGATGCTCTCCTTGTGCGAGAGCAGCGTGCCGCTGGTCGGCCCGCTGTAGAGATCGGTGCGCCAGTTGGCGGTGCCGCCGATGAATTCCTCCACGGTCCTGGCTTTCGGATCGAAGGCATCCATCTTGCCGCGCAGGGTCTTGAACTCGGCGAGGGTGATGTCGCTGGTGCGGCACTCGGCTGTCGCCGGGGTGTTCTTGTCTGCGTCGTAAGGCGTAAAGCCCCTGGTGCATTTTGCCGCGAGGGGCGTGGCGAGGATGTTGGTCGTGGTGTGCAAATCGTTTTGCGCGTGGCGGCACACCAGTTCCTTGTCGCGGGTGAAGGTGACGTCGCATTCGAGCACGCCCGCGCCCATGCGCGCCGCCGCCTCGTAGGATTCTTTCGTGTGCTCGGGAAACATCAGCGGCGCGCCGCGATGGCCGATGGAGAAATCGGTTTTACGGAAAGGACCGTTGGCGCAGCTTTGCAGCCGGCGCTTGAGCGGGCCCTCGCGCATGTCCGCGACCAGGAAATACGGCCGTGGCCCGACCTGGATGCTGGTGATGGACGCGGGGCTTTGTGCGAGCACGGACGTGGCTGCGGCCAACAGCAGCAGCAGAGTAAGGCAGCATGAAAGTGCAGGCATGAAAACCTCCCCCGGAGTTGGTCAGGCGACAGCTTGCGCATTGTCCCGCATGCGCGCGGTATCAACGCATGATATCGGGCTGATGTTGCACCAGCATTGCGCACTGGGCGGGGATTAAACCGGCTGGAAAGCCCTGCCAGACGGGCGTTTGCAGTGAGGTGGCCCGCGCCGGACCGGGTCGTGCCGACTTAGTCGCGTTCCCGCCTGCCGCGCCCCTCGTTGCGCCTGCCGCCGCTCTCGTGCTCATTGGCGCTGCGGTGGCATTCGACACAATTCTCGAACTCGCGTATCCCTTCCTTGACATGCTTGGCGCGTACTTTCGATTGCGTGTGTTCGTGGCAGCCATAACAGGTGTAGCGCTTGTAGTCGTTGTTGGCGTGGCAGGTGACGCAGGTGGCGCAGGTGGCGTCGTGGTCGTGGTCGCGGTCCAGCACAAAGTACCTGGCGTGGTCGAAGTTGGCCGGCTTCCACTTCGCCGGCGTATGGCATTGCGCGCAGTTGCCGCTGATCTGGCGGTGCAGGGTGTCGGCCGGTTTTTCGTGACAGGATTCGCAGCGCTCGCGTGCCGCCGGTTGCAGCAGGGCGTGCGAGAAGGCCTTGCGCTTGCCTTGCGTCAGCTTGAGACCCTGATGGTCGCTGTGGCAGGCGGCGCAGTCCTGCGCGATCAATTCGCGGTGGAAGGCGGCCTTGAGGTCGGGTTTGGCCAGCGCCACGCCCTTGGTGTCGCGAAGACCGATGTCCTTGACGGCGTGGCAGGCGATGCAGCGCCCGGCGCTGGTGCCGTCAAGGGGTGCGTGACAGGCAAAGCAGTCGGTGGCAAGGGCGGCGTGCGCCGGCCGCAGTGCCCCGGGCGCCAGCATCAGGTGGGGGTAGGCAAAGGCCAGCACTGCGGCGGCGGCAAGGTTTGCGCCGATGATGAGCAGCGCGAGGCGGCGTGTCATCACCAGCCCCAGAAGATGAACTCGGCCGCGATATGGCCGAGGGCCAGCGTCGCGAAGGCCAGCGTGATCGGAATGTGGATCACGCGCCATTGGTTGACCACGTCCACGGTCATGCTGTCCCAGTACAGGCGTTCCCCGATTTTATCCGGCGCGAGGCCCTGCGCGCCCAGCGGCTGCAATACCCTAACGGGCGCGGGCAAGGACATTGAAAACGGCGGTGCGGCGATCAAGGAAGAGGCGCGTGAGCAAAAGCCCTGACCGCTGGTGCTGCAAGACGGGAAATGCCGGCATTCCGGCGCACCGTGGCATCATGCGTCCGATTGCTGTTGCGGGGGGGGGTAACCATAAGACGGGTTGATGTCTTGCCCGGCGACCAGAGTGTTACGGGCGTTCCCAGTGCGGTCCTTTTGCGGTCGCGGGGCGAAGCCGTACTGGAGGGCCGAGCGCGGCGCTGATCGTGCCCGCACCGGTGGCCGAAGCGGTCTTCATGATGGCGTGAAAGACATCGAAGTGATGCAAATCCAACATGGCCCCAGCCTCTTGCAGGCTGAGGGCACAATTACTCAAGGCAGGCTTATGAAGTCTGCCCTTAAAATGGTCGGATGTTTCCCGGGCCCGGCCGGATGCTGGCGTCCCGGCTTTGGACAGCAAACTAGGAATACGCATGGATGTACTCGTTCTGCCCGGCGACGGCATCGGCCCCGAAATCACCACGGCGACACTTGCGGTACTGGACCGCGCCAATGTGAAATTCGGCCTCGGGCTGAAATGGCGGCATGATGAAATCGGGTTTGCCGCACTTGAAAAGGAAGGCACGACGATGCCGGCGCGCATTCTTGAGATCGCGCGGCAGTGCGCCGGCGTGATCCTCGGGCCGGTTTCACACCTCGATTACCCGCCGCGCGAGCAGGGCGGCATCAACCCGTCGGGGACTTTTCGCGTGCAACTGGACCTCTATGCCAACGTGCGTCCGGCGCGCTCGCGCATGGGCGTTGGGCTCACCGGCAAGCCGGTGGACATGATCATTTTTCGCGAGTGCACCGAGGGTTTTTACGCCGACCGCAACATGCACATGGGCATAGGCGAATTCATGCCGACCGAGGACATGGCGCTGGCGGTGCGCCGGATCACCGCGAAGTGCTGCGAACGCATCGCGCGCCGCGCTTTCGAGGCGGCGGCGGCGCCGGGACGGCGCCACAAGGTCACGGCCGTGCACAAGGCCAATGTGCTGAAAATATCCGACGGCCTGTTTTTGCGCGAAGTGCGCAAGGTGGCGCAGGATTTTCCCGGTGTGCAGCTGGAGGAAATCATAGTCGATGCCATGGCCGCGCTGATCCTGCGCGACCCGATGCGTTTTGACGTCATAGTCACCACCAACATGTTCGGCGACATTCTCTCGGATGAAGCGTCCGAACTGTCGGGAAGCCTGGGCCTCGCCGCCTCGACCAATGCCGGCGACGATCTTTGTGTCGCGCAGGCGCAGCACGGTTCGGCACCGGATATCGCCGGCCAGGACAAAGCCAACCCGGCCTCGCTGATCCTTTCGGCGGCGATGATGCTCGAGTGGATGGGGCGGCGACACAAGTCCGACGCCTTGCTCAAGGCCGCCGCTGCAGTAGAGGCGGCAATAGACGCCGCGCTGCAAAGCGCCGAAACGCGCACCGTCGACCTCGGTGGAAAGCTCGGCACGCGTGACTTTGCCAGGGTGGTTGCAGACCGTATCGGCTAGTCACGCGGCTTTTTATTCCAAAACCGGTTGATTGACACGGCAAAGCCGGGTCTGTCCGATCTTGCTGCGGCTCGCCGCTGGTCGATCTCGAAGCGCCGGTGCGGCTCGCCCGGCGAGAGCGAGTTCACGCGCATGCACCTGTAGTGCGATGAGGGCTTGCGCATCGATGCCAGGGTGCCGGATTGCCTGGAACAAACCACGGGTTCGGTAGCTTGAATGTTGCGCCGGTGCTGCAGACGCGGACATTTGCCGCGATAATGGAGGCCTCGGAATTCCGGCATTCGCCGACTTTATTTATCACCTGATCAAACGGAACCTGGCGTGGCAGAAACCGAAAATCCCGATGTGCTGGTTGTCGGCGGCGGCAACGCCGCCTTGTGTGCGGCACTGGCCGCGCGTGAACAGGGTGCCAGCGTGCTGCTGATCGAGAGCGCGCCGCGCGAGCTGCGCAGCGGCAACAGCCGCCATACGCGTAACCTGCGCTGCATGCACGATGCTCCGACCGAGGTGCTGAGCGATGCGTACCGCGAGGACGAGTACTACAACGACCTGTTGCGCGTCACCGGCGGTCAGACCGACGAGCGGCTTGCGCGCCTGACCATACGCAGTTCGGCCGAATGCACGCACTGGATGAAGCGCTACGGCGTGCGTTTCCAGCCTTCGCTCGGCGGCACGCTGCATCTTGGCCGCACCAATGCGTTTTTCCTCGGCGGCGGCAAAGGCCTGATGAATACCTACTACGCCGCAGCCGAGCGCCTGGGCGTGGGCGTGCTGTACGGCGCCGAGGCCGACGAGGTGGAGATCGACGGTGACTTGCTGCGCAGCGTGACATTCAGCGCCGGCGGCCGGCGCATCACGGTGCGGCCCGGCGCGATGGTCGCCGCCTGCGGCGGGTTCGAGTCCAACCTCGAGTGGCTGCGCGAGGCCTGGGGGCCGTCGGCCGACAATTTCCTCATCCGCGGCACGCCTTACAACACCGGCAGGATGCTCAAGGCCTTGTTCGCCCGGGGCGCCGACCAGATCGGCGATCCGACGCAGGGTCATTGCGTCGCCATCGACGCGCGCGCGCCCAAATTCGACGGCGGGCTGGTGACGCGTCTCGATAGCGTGTCGCTGGGCATCGTCGTCAACCGCGACGGCCAGCGCTTTTACGACGAGGGCGAGGATTTCTGGCCCAAGCGCTACGCCATCTGGGGACGGCTGGTGGCGCTGCAACCGGACCAGATCGCCTATTCCATCATTGACGCCAAGGCCACAGGCCGCTTCATGCCTTCGGTCTTTCCGGCCATACGCGCCGACAGCATCGCCGAACTGGCGCAAAAACTCGGGCTTGATGCGGCACGACTCGAGGCCACGGTCGCCGGCTATAACGCCGCGGTGCAGCCGGGGACATTCGATCACTCGATACAGGACGACTGCAAAACGCAGGGGCTGACGCCGGAGAAAACCCACTGGGCGCAGCGCATCGACAAGCCGCCGTTCTCGGGTTACCCCTTGCGTCCGGGCATCACCTTCACCTATCTCGGCCTCAAGGTCGATGACAAGGCCTGCATTCGCATGGAGGACGGCCGCATGGCGAAAAACATATTTGCAGCAGGAGAAATCATGTCGGGCAACATCCTTGGAAAAGGCTATCTCGCCGGAATCGGCATGACCATAGGCACGGTGTTCGGCCGCATCGCCGGCAAAGAGGCCGCCGTCGCGGCGCGCGCTTTGTCGGGGGAGCTTGCGCATGCGGCTCGCTAAACTGGTCGAAGAGGGCGCGCGCCAACTGGCGATCTGCAACGCCTGCCGCTACTGCGAGGGTTATTGCGCGGTGTTTCCGGCGATGGAACGCAGGCTGGAGTTCGCCGCCGGCGACCTCAATTACCTCGCCAATTTGTGCCATAACTGCGGCGAGTGTTATTACGCATGCCAGTACGCACCGCCGCATGAATTCGCCGTAAATATACCCCGCGTGATGGCACAAATCCGCGTCGAGACCTACGCCCATTACGCCTGGCCGGCGCCGCTCGGCCGGGTGTTTCGCGACAACGGTCTGGTGTCGGCGCTGCTGCTCTGCGCCGTACTGATCGCCAGCCTGCTGCTCGCCACGCTGCTGCTCGGCGGTGAACGCCTGTTCAGCGCGGTGCCCGGCGGCAATTTTTATGCGCTGATTCCGCATAATGTGATGGCCGCGTCCTTCGGCGTGGTGAGTCTGTTCGTGCTGCTCGCGCTGCTGATGGGTTTTCTGAATTTCTGGCGCGACGTGGGTGAGTCGCCCGGCGAGCTTCTCAAGCCCGTAGCGCTGTGGCAGGGCCTCGCCGATGCGCTGAGCATGAAAAACCTGCACGGCGCCGGTGAGGACTGCACCTTCAAGGGCGAGGAGCAGCGTTCGCCGTGGCGGCGCTGGTTTCATCACCTCACTTTTTACGGCTTCATGTTGTGCTTTGCCGCAACCTCGATCGGAACGATTTACCACTACGTCTTCGGCTGGGTCGCGCCCTACGCGCTGACCAGCCTGCCGGTGCTGCTGGGCACGCTGGGCGGCGTCGGCCTTGTCATCGGCCCGGCCGGCCTGTACTGGCTGGGCCGCCGGCGCGACGAGGCGACCGCCGACCCGGCGCAACGCGGCATGAACACCGCGTTCATCGTGTTGCTGCTGTTGACCAGCGTCACCGGCCTTGCGCTGCTGGCCTGGCGCGAAACCGCCGCGCTGGGCCTGTTGCTGGTGGTGCATCTCGGTGTCGTGATGGCCTTGTTCGTGACCCTGCCTTACGGCAAGTTCGTGCACGGCATCTACCGCGCCGCGGCGCTGGTGAAGTTCGCGCTGGAGAGCAGGCGACCGGGGCATCAGGTCGGCGGGGACGGCTGATCGACTGGTCGCGGTGGTCTTATATATTTGCGTTCGGGTTCGAACATGCCTAAAGTGCGTCTCGATATCTGAATAATCACAACCCGGGCGGCATTGCCAGCCACGGAAATCCTTGCGGTAATACGAGCAGCTTGGAATCGCGCATATTCAAATCTCCGGCGGAATCATCGCGCTGGCGCTTTACCCGTGTGCCTGCGGCATGGACGGTCGATCCGCTGCGCAATATCATCGCCGGCGTGGTGGCCGGTATCGTGTCCTTGCCGCTGGCGATGGGGTTCGGCGCGCTTGCCGTGTCGCCACTCGGACCGCAGTATGTAAGTCTGGGCGTGCTCGCCGGGCTGTACGGCGCGGCCTACCTCGGGCTGATCGCGCTCATCGCCGGCGCACGCGGCGTCGCCATCTATGGGCCACGCGGCCTGGTCTCTTTCGTCATCGCCTCGGCCTGCGCCGACGTGCTGGTCGGCGCCGATTGGCTGCCCATGGACGACCCGATGGCCGTGATGTCGGCGCTTTTCCTGGTGATGGCCATGGCCGGGGTGTTTCAATTGCTGTTTGCGGTTCTGCGCGTGCCGCGCATGGTCAAGTTCATCCCGACGCCGGTGATGGCCGGTTTCCAGAACGCGGCAGCCATCGCCATTGTGGCTTCGCAATTGCATGTGCTGCTCGGCTTGGCGGAAAAGCCGGCCCTTGACGGCTGGATCAGCGCGCTGGCCGATATCCGTCCGCTGCAATTGCTGCTGGGGGCGCTGACGCTGGTGCTGATCTTTCAGGGGCAGCGACTGTTGAAGAAAGTGCCGCCGCTGGTGACTGCCCTGGTGTTGGGTACGCTCGCTTACTACGCGCTGGCGTTCGCCGGGTTTTCCGCGGGCATCGGTGAGGTGCTCGGCAAGATAGAGGTGCGCGTTCCGGACGGGCGGGAACTCGCCGGCATTCTTGCCCTTACCCAGGCCCCGGGTTTTGGTCAGGCGCTGCCCGGTTTGATGATCGCGGCCTTTTCCATCGCGGTGGTGGCATCGCTCGATGTGATGATCAGCGCGAAAGTCGTGGAGAATCTCGCTGGCCAACGCGGCAACAGCACGCGTGAAATGTACTGCGTCGGCATGGCCAATGCCGTCGCGCCGCTGCTCGGCGGCATCGCCGGCACCATCAGCCTCGGCCCGACGACGACCAATTACCGCAGCGGCGCGCGCAATTCACTGTCATTGCTGGCGCATGCGCTGCTGTTCGTGATGATCATCCTGGTGCTCTCGCCGCTGGTTGGGCTGATCCCGAAGGTGGTGATCGCAGCCCTGGTGCTGTATGCCGGCATCCAGCTGTTTGACCGCTGGAGCATGCGTCTGCTGAAACAGATGCTGCGCTTCAAATCGGTCAACTGGCAGCACATCCTCATCGATCTCGCCGTCATCGTGATGGTGACGCTGGCGGCCCTGCTGCGCGATGCGGCGTCTGCCGTCGGCATAGGCATCGTCATCGCGGTCATGGTGTTCGCCGTACGCATGAGCCAGGGCATGGTGCGGAGCGTGCGCTTTGGCGACGTGATGCATTCGCGCCGCACGCGCGAAGCTGCCGACATCGAGGCCTTGTCCGCGAACGGCCGGCAGATCCTAGTGCTGGAGCTCGAAGGCGCGCTCTTCTTCGCATCTGCCGAGCAGTTGCACAATCGTATCGATGCCGCGCTGGCCGACCGCGTTCACTACGTTGTTCTGGATATCGCCCGTGTCAACGAGATTGACAGCACCGGTGCGCAGATACTCGTGCAGACGGCGCAGCGCATGAAGGCGGCCGGCGCGCAAATGGTCTTGAGTGGCAAGGAAGAGGCTTCGCGCACCCTGGCCGTGCTACGCGATCACGGCGCCGCCGATGTGCTGACCCGCGAGCGCGTTTTCCCGGACATGGATCGCGCGCTTGAGTGGTGTGAAAACCACCTGTTGCAAAGCCTGCGCAGCCGCGTCGGTGCGGACGGCGACCACGCGTTCGCGCAAATCGACATCGTGCAAGGCCTCAGCGGCGGCGAGCAGGAATCGGTTCGCGCTCTCATGCAGCGGCGCGAGTACCCGGCCGGGGAAGCCATTTTCAGGCAGGGCGAGGAGGGCGACGCGCTCTACATCATCCTGCGCGGATCGGCCAGCGTGCACATGCGCTTGCCCGCGGGTGATGTCCGCCTGGTCACCTTCTCTCCAGGCACGGTATTCGGTGAAATGGCGCTGCTCGATCGCGAGCGCCGTTCGGCGACGGTCACCGCCGACGAACCGCTTGCCTGCTTTGTGCTGGAGCGTGCGCGCTTTGACCGGCTTCGCGCGGAACATCCGCGCATCGCCCTCGCCATCCTCGCCAACATGGCGCGCGAGATGAGTCTTCGCATGCGGCGCGCCAACCGGTCACTGATCGAGCAGGGTTGATCCGCCGTGCGGCTCAGCCCCGGGCCCGACGGTGGTGCAGCAGGCGTTTCGCCGCCTCGATGAAAAGCATGCCGCACAAGGCACTACCCAGCGCGACCGCAAGTTCGGGTGCGCCGAGAGGGGCAAAGCGGAAGATCGAAGCGGCTGCCGGTACGTAGATTGCGCCGGCAAGCGCGACGAGCGCGCCGCAGATCACCCACCACAGCGCGCGGTTGGGCCGGCGCAGCGTCTGCAGTACGCTACCCTCGCCCGAGCGATTGGAGAGGATCAGCGCGAGATTGCCCAGAACGATTGCCGCAAAACCGAGCGAGCGCACCTCATTGTCGCCGTGTCCCGAATCGACCGCCCAGGCGCAGGCAAGCAGCATTGTCGCGAGCATGCAGGCGCCCGAGCCGAGCGCGGCGAACAGCGTGGCGGCATCAAACAGGCGCGCCGTCGGGTCGCGCGGCGGGCGGTTCATCGCCTCCTCGTCGCTATCCTCCGCCTCGAACGCCACCGAGCAGGCGGGGTCGATGACGAATTCGAGGAATACCACGTGCACCGGCAGCAACAGCGGCGGCCAGCCGAACAGTATGGGGACGAAGGCCGCTCCGGCGACGGGTATGTGCACGGCGATCAGGTAGCGCATGGCGTTGCGGATGTTCTGGTAAATGCGCCGTCCGAGGCGCACCGAGGCGACGATGGAACTGAAATTGTCTTCGGTCAGCACCAGCGCGGCGGCTTCGCGCGCGACATCGGTGCCGCGCCTGCCCATTGCGATACCGATGTGCGAGGCCTTCAATGCCGGGGCGTCGTTGACGCCGTCGCCGGTCATCGCCACCACCTCGCCGGCCGACTTGAAGGCCCGCACCAGGCGCAGTTTGTCCTCGGGCAGGATACGCGCGAACACATTGGTATCACGCACCGCAGCGGCGAGCTGCGCATCATCCATTGCATGGATGTCCGCGCCGCTGAGCAGCCCCTGCTCGAGCGCGATGCCGGCCTGGCGTGCGATGGCCCGCGCCGTGCCCGGATAGTCGCCGGTGATCATCACTACGCGGATGCCGGCGCGGCGGCACTGCGCGACGGCCGAGGGAACTTCGCCGCGCAGCGGGTCGGCGAGGGCGACAAAACCCAGCCAGCGAAAGCGATAGCTTCGCGCATCGGCCGGCGGCGGGCCGCCGCTATCGTCTGCCTCGGCGACGGCGAGCAGGCGCAGGCCGCGTTCCGCAGCCGCGGCGGCCTCAGCCTCGATCCGCGCCAGCGCCGCGCCGTCCATGGCGCAAAGCGGCAGTACGGTTTCGGCTGCGCCCTTGATGGCGATGCGCCTCTTCCCCGCAGCCGAGCGCCAGACGTGGCAGACCGCGAGAAAGTCGTCGCCGAAAGGATAGTCGTGTTCCAGCGTCAAATGCCCGCGCAGGGTGAGCGTGGCGGGCGCAGCCGCGAAGAGGATGGCGCGTTCCATCGGATCGAAGGCATCGGTTTCGCAGGCGAGCGCGGCGGCCTCGAGGATGTGCGCCGGATCTTCGCCCAGCAGTTCAGCCACCGCCATGCGGTTTTCAGTCAGCGTGCCGGTCTTGTCCACGCACAGTACTGTCGCTGCGCCGAGCATCTCTATTGCCGGCATGCGCCGCGTCAGTACGCCGCACTTGGCAATGCGCCATGCGCCCAGCGCCAGGAACACCATCAGCACCAGCGGAAATTCCTCGGGCAATATGGCCATTGCGAGTGTCAGGCCGGCAAGCACGCCCTGCAGCCACGCGCCGTGAACCTGGGCATAGAACAGCCCCAGCAGCACCGACAGCGCGATGGCGAAGGTGGCGACGATGCGCACCACGCGCGCGGTCTCGCGTTCGAGCGTGGTCTTCTCCGCGGTTAGCGTTCCGAGCGAAACGCCGATCGCGCCGATGCGGCTGCGCTCACCTGTTGCGGTTACTTCGGCGACGCCCTGGCCTTTGACGACCAGCGTGCCTGAGAAAACCGCGTCCACCGGCGAGTGCTTGCCGACCGGCACGGATTCGCCGGTAAGCAGCGATTCGTCGATCATCAAGTCGTTGGCGCCCAGCAGGCGCGCATCGGCGGGGACGCGGTCGCCTTCGGCCAGCAGCACGATGTCGCCGCGTACAACGTCCGCGCCGGCGATGCGCAAGGCCACGCCGGCGCGCCGTACCAGCGCACGCGGACTCGACAGATCGCGCAAGGCCTCCAGAGCGCGCTCGGCCTTTTTCTCCTGTGCCACGGCGATGCCGATCATGACCAGTATGGAGGCGCACAGCACCAGCGCGTCGCTGACGGCGCCCAGCACGAGGTAGGCGGCGGAGGTGGCGACGAGCATTGCGAACATCGGTTCGCGCAGCACCGCCAGCGCGATCGCCGCGGTGTTGCGCGATTGCGCCGAGGGCAGGGCGTTGGGCCCGTCGGCCAGCAGGCGTTGCGCCGCCTCGGCGCTGCCCAGCCCCGGCACCGGGGTTGTCGGCGCCATATTCGTGTCTATCGCGCGCCCCCGATTCAGGCGGCGTTGGCCGCCGTCAACCGGTTCAATATCATTCGGTGCACCGCGTTGAGGTGGGCGCGCATCGCTGCTTCGGCGCGCTCCGGGTCGCGCGCCGCGATGGCCTCGGCGACGGCGCGATGTTCCTGGTCGCGCTGCGCCAGCCGGTTGGGGCAGGTCGGCGCCGTGCTTTGCACCCGCACCCGTGCGTCCGAGCCCACCTTGCGCAGCAGCGCGTACAGGTCCGCGGCCAGCGTGTTGCCGCTCGCCGCGGCGACCAGTTTGTGAAAAGCCAGATCGGCGGTGCTGCGCTGCATGTCCGGTGGTGTCGTCGCGGCACGCACGATGCGTGCAATTTCCAGCGGTGTTGCGCGCACTGCGGCAAGGCGTGCCAGTGCGGGCTCGAGAGCGAGCCGCAACTCGATCACTTCCAGCGGATTGGTGGCGCGAATCAGTGATTCGCCGCCGGCCGCGTTCATGCGCCTGGGCGGTTCGAGGTCGCCGTGCCGGCGCAACAAGGCCAGCGCCTGGCGTACGCGGTGGCGTTTGACGGCGTACTGTTCGGCCATGACGCGCTCGGCCGGAAGCGCTTCTCCGGCGCCAAGACGCTGGCGCAGGTGATCCACCAAGGAGTCCAGATCGGCTTCAGATTCAAGTATTGGTTGCGCTTGGTTGTTCATTGCTTGCCCCTTATGGCATGCATCTGATGTTAGTCGAGTTTGTGAAGTTGCACAATGAAAGTGCGGTACTCGGGGCTGGACGCGTGGTGTTAATGCGAGCTTGGGTGGGGCTGATCTTAGGACGGTTATTGCAACCAGAGTTGATTTTGGTCGTTTTGGTTGACAGGGTTTTCCTGACTTGGCACTATCGGGGCTTCGCGATATTTTGAGATCAAGGGGCATCCATGGGCAACCATAGCGAAATCAGACTTTCAGGCACGGCCAAAGAAACGGCCTTGCGCGAGATGTACGCCGACATCAACGCCAGGAACCTGTTTCCGTTCTGGGCCAAGCAGTCCGATGTCGAGCACGACGAAATCCGCCAGTTGATGAACGGTCCCAAGCCGGTGCCCTTTCGCTGGAGCTTCAAGGACGACATCGAGTCGCTGTTGCATCGTTCGGCCGAACTGGTTACGGCCGAAGATACCGATCGGCGCTCGCTGGTGCTGATCAACCCCGGTCTCGCGCCGCGCCGCGCCACGGTGAGCACGCTCTACACCGCCTACCGCCAGAACGACCCCCATGAAATCATGCCGCCGCACCGCCATACCGCCAGCGCGGTGCGCTTCGGCCTCATCGGCGCGAGCAACTTCACCGGCGTCGAGGGCGAGGACATCACCTTTGGTCCCGGCGACCTGGTGCTCACGCCACGTGACACCTGGCACAACCACGGCAACGTCGGCGACGAACCGGCCATCAATCTGTCGGTGCTCGACTATCCGCTGGTGGAGAGCCTCAACGCGCTCGCCTTTGACCACGACTACAAGGAAAACGGCGTCGCCAAGAAAAAGCAGAGCGCGCGCTTTCCGAGCGACTACTCGTCGCGCATCTACGGCACCGGCGGCTTCAAGGCGCGCTTTGTCAGCCACATGCGCGGCGTCGGCGGTTCGTCGCCGATGTATGTCTACCGCTACGAGCCAATGCGTGAAATGCTGGAAAAAAACCGCGATTACGCCGACAACCTGCACGAGGGCCTGTTGCTCGAGTACGTTGACCCCTTGTCGGGCGGGCCGGTGTTCAAGACCATGACCTTTTTCATGCAGATGGTGCGCCCGGGCGAGAAGACACTGCCGATCAAGCAGTCCTCAAGCGTGCTGGTGTCGCCGATTGAAGGTCGCGGCCATGTACTGGTCGAGGGCAAGCGCTTCGACCTTGAACTGTTCGATACCGTCGCCATCCCCGGGGGCAACTGGACCGAGTACGTCAACGAGGGCAAAGACCCGCTGGTGTTGTTTGTCGCCAGCGACGAGCCGGCGCTGGCGGGCTTTGGTCTGCTGACGCGCTACGGCCGCAGCGCCTCGGGCGACATCATCAACCTGTTGTAAGTCTCCGGGCGGCTGTTGCGAACGGGGGGAATTCCCCTGTGGAATCGGACGGTCGGTTGCCGGTCCCCGCTTCAGTCCCTGTTCTCAATCAAGGAACACCACGTGGCACGCGCCTGGAATACCAAACTCGTCAGCCAGATTGACTGCCCCGGAGGCGGGCAGGTCTGGTGGGACAAGAACACGCTATACGTTTCGCACATGCGTCCGCCGGACGGCACTTCGATTTATGACGTCGCCGACCCGAAGCATCCGAAACTGATCGCAAAGCTCGAAGTGCCCATGGGCTGGCACTCGCACAAGGTGCGCGCGGCCAACGGTCTGATGGTCGTCAACTACGAAAAATTCCGCGACGGCGCGCCCGAGTTCGGCGGCGGCCTCGGCATCTTCGACGTCAGCACGCCCGCCAAACCACGGCTCATCAACAAGTGGCGCGTCAGCGGCGAAGGCGGCGGCGTGCACCGCTATGATTTTGACGGCCGCTACGCCTATATTTCGCCGACCGCAGAAGGCTATGTCGGCAACATCATGATGATCCTAGACCTTGCCAAGCCCGATGCGCCGGAAGAAGTCGGGCGCTGGTGGATTCCGGGCCAGCATGTGGCGGGCGGCGAGGACTACCCTTGGGACAACTATGTGCGGCCGCGCTGCCACCACCCCTTGCGCGTCGGCGACAGGCTTTATGTTTCCTACTGGCACCACGGCTTTTATATCCTCGACATCGCCGACATGAGCAAGCCGACGCTGGTGTCGGGCGTCAATCTGGGGGCCGACAACCCGCATCCGACGCACACCGCGCTGCGCATGCCCGGCAAGCTGAAGGGGCGCGACATCCTGCTCGTGGCCGACGAGGACGTCGCCAAGCTCTACCCTTCGCCGCCCGCCTACGCCCGCGTCTATGACATCAGCGACGAAACCCGTCCGCAGCAGATCGCGACCTTCCAGAAGCCCGGCCTTGACCCGGACGGCGCGGCGCAACCGGCGATGATGGGCTGTCACCAGCCCTCGGAGCGCTTTCACGGCACGGTGATCCCGTTCGCGTGGTTCGCCAATGGCCTGCGCCTTGTGGACGTCGCCGATCCGCTGGCACCGAAGGAAGTCGGCTATTACGAACCGGATGTGCCCGAAGGCTATGACATGGCCTCATCGAACGATGTCACCGTCGATCCGAACGGCCTTATCTACCTGCTCGACCGCCAGCGCGGCCTGAGCATCATTGAATCCAATCTCGGCTGAGCCGGCGCAAAAAATCGAAGCGAAAGGAAGCGACGCAATGAGCAAGGGAAAAATCGAAGTCTATGGCAAGAAGAATCCCAACCTGCCGTTTCATCCGGCGGTGCGCGCCGGGGATTTTGTGTTCCTGTCCGGCCAGGTCGCCAAGGACGAGAACGGCAACATGGTCAGCGGCAGCATCGAGGACGAAACGCGTGCCACGCTCGAGACCATCAAGCGCGTGCTGAAAGAGGCCGGCTGTGAGCTGACCGATGTCGTCAAGGTCACCACCTTTCTCGAGGACGCACGCGACTTCGGCCGCTACAACGGCGTGTTCAAGGAATACTTTCCCGAGGGCCGCCTAGCCCGCTCCACCGTCGAGGCGCGCGCGGTGATCAGCACCAGGATTGAAATTGAATGCGTCGCCTACAAACCGCTTTGAAAAAACAAAACCCATATAAAAGGAGCAGCAAATGATGCAACTACTCGGCCGGGCCACTTCCGGCAACGTGCAAAAAGTGATTTTCCTGCTCGAAGAGATGGGCATCCCGTTCGAGCGCCAGGACTACGGCAAGCAGTGGGAGAACACCACCACGCCCGAGTACGTCGCGATGAACCCGATCAAGAAGGTGCCGACGCTGATCGACGGCGACAACACCATCTGGCAGTCCAACACCATCCTGCGCTACTTGGCTGGCAAGAACGCCACGCCGCTGTACCCGGCCGACCCGGCGCAGCGCGCCAGAATCGACAGCTGGATGGACTGGACGCTGTCCGAATTGAATGGCGCCTACCTCGGCGGCTTCAAGGACGCGAAAAAACCAGAGGCCGAGCGCGCCGCAGACACGGCACCGAATCTTGGCGCAGAGCTCAAGGTGATCGAGGCTCAGTTGGCGAAGAACACCTTCATCGCCGGCCCGCAGTTCTCGCTCGCCGACATCGCGCTCGGTCCCATCGTCAAACGCTGCATCGCCTTTCCGCTTGGGCTGCCGGCCTTTCCGAAAACCGCGGCCTGGGTGGAAACACTGAAGGCGCGTCCGGCCTTCCAGAAGGCCATTGCGGCCGGCTGATCGCACAGGCGAGGTCGATCGTTATCAATCGACAAGTCTCCCGCTTTAACCCCGACTGGCAGTTGATTCATGAGCGCAGTGAAAGAGTTTGATTACATCATCGTCGGCGCCGGTTCGGCCGGATGCACGCTCGCCTACCGCCTCGGCGCGGACCCGGATGTGCGCGTGCTGGTGCTCGAGGCCGGCGGCTGGGATCGCAGCCCGTGGATACATATTCCGCTGGGCTGGGGAAAACTGCTGCAAGAGCGCCTCAACGACTGGCAGTATTTCGCCGAGCCCGAGCCCAATGTCGACGGTCGCGCCGTCGAATGCGCGAGGGGCAAGGTGGTCGGCGGAAGTTCCTCCACCAATGCCATGGCCTATGTGCGCGGTAATCCCGGCGATTACCAGCGCTGGGCGGCGACCGGGTTGCCTGACTGGGACCACGCTCATGTGCTGCCTTACTTCAAGCGCATGGAGCGCTGGGAGGATGGCGCGAACGCGTGGCGCGGCGGCGACGGCCCGCTCGCCGTGCAGCGCTGCCGCTACGTCGATCCGCTCAATGAGGCTTTCAAGGCGGCGGCTGTGGCAGCCGGCCATGCCTGGACCGACGACTACAACGGCGAGAGCCAGGCCGGCTTCAGCCAGCTGCAAATGACCATTGCCGGTGGCAGGCGCATGAGTGCCGCCCGCGCCTATTTGCGTCCGGCGATGGCGCGCGGCAACGTCGAAGTGCGCATCAACGCGCATGTCACGCGGGTGCTGCTCGACGGCGATCTGGCCGAAGGCATCGAATACCGCCAGGGTGGCGCGCTGCACCGCGTCCATGCCCGGCGCGAGGTGATTCTCTCCGGCGGCGTCATCAATACGCCGCAACTGCTGATGCTCTCGGGTGTCGGCGACCCGGCCGCGCTGGCGCAACACGGCATCGCCCTCAAAGCCGCGCTGCCCGGTGTCGGCAAGAATCTGCAAGACCACGTTTCGGTAATCGTCATGGTCAGGCGCAGCGAACCGAGCCCGTTTTACCGCAACATGCGCGCCGATCGCATCGCCTTGTCGCTGGTGAAGGCCTATGCCCTGGGCAGCGGCTTCGCCAGCGACGTCCCGGGCGGGGCGATGGCCTTCCTCAAAAGCGACGCACAACTCGCCTGCCCGGACATGCAGATGATACTGACCACCGCGCCGCTGCCGGCCTGGCCGTATTTCCCGCTGCTGCGCAAGCCCTTTGCCGACGGTTTTGCCTGCCGCACCGTGCTGCTGCATCCGAAAAGCCGCGGTGAAATAAAACTCGGCTCGGCCGATCCCTTCGCCGCGCCGCGCATACACCAGAATTTTCTCGCCCATCCGGACGATTGGGCGATCGCGCGTCAAGCCATACGCGGCACGCGGGAGGTATTGCGGCAAACGGCGCTGGCGCGTTTTATCGAGCGTGAGTCGCTGCCCGGGGCTGCGGTGGAGAGCGACGCCGATCTCGACACCTTTATCCGCAAGTCGGCGATTACCGTCCATCACCCCGCCGGCACCTGCAAGATGGGCCCGGAGAGCGATGCCATGGCGGTCGTTGACGGCGCCTGCCGTGTGCGCGGACTACGCGGGCTGCGCGTGGTCGACGCTTCGGTGATGCCCGATCTCACCTCTGGCAATATCAACGCGCCGGTGATCATGATCGCCGAGAAAATATCCGACCAGATACGCGGTCTGCCGCCGCTCCCGCGACTCATACCGCCGGCGCCGGCCGCAGCCTGACACAGGCATGCCGCGCCTGGCACTCGCCGGCCTGCGCCGCCATCCGGTGTTGTTGTGCGGTCCGGCCTATCCGGAAGCCGTGGCACGGCTGGCGCAGTTTTTCGATATCGAAATCGCAGACGGGCCGCTGGACCGCGCGGCGCTGAAGTCGCGTCTGCACGACAAGGCCGCCCTCATCAGCGTCGGTACCGCGGGAGTTGATTGGGGCCTGCTGTCCGGCCTGCCGTATCTGAAGGCGGTGTGCAAAATGGACGCGGCATACGACGATCTTGACCTGGATGCCTGCACCCGCGCCGGTGTGATGGCGACCAATACGCCTGACTTCGGCGATGGCGATGAAGCAAGACGGCGGATGGCGCTTGCGGCGGTGGAAAATCTGATCGCTGCATTCGGCTTCGGGCGTATCGGCGGGCATCCGGCAAACCTGCTCAACACCGATCTGCGCTGCATGCTGGGCTGCTGCATCTAGGGCTTGAACGGCATTTGCGCCCCGTCGCGGGGCGTGCATGCATGATGGTAGTGCGTGTTCGCCTGTTGTTTCATTGCAAAAAACAATGCAACGTTCGCACCGCTTGGAAGTCGAATTGAGCTTAGAAGGGGAGTAGCCAAGAACGATTCGGTGCGAAAGCGCCGTACACTCCGCGCGGGCCGTCAATACGGGGATATCCCCCGGCCCCCGGGCTTCGGTTCGTCCGTTGCAGGCAAGACCTTCGATGTGCGGGATCCCCCCGTGCATCGCCGCAATGGAGCAATGAACATGTTGAATCCCAGGGGACGCGCGTTGCGCGCCGATAAGCCGTTTCGCCGTGGCGGCAGCCCGCGCGCACGGCATACAGCGCTCGCACTGATGGCATCCCTCGGTGCATTCCTCGGTGCATCCCTCGGCGCTTCGTTTGGCGCCGCAGCGGAAATCCTGACGCTGGAACGGGCGCTCGGCCTGGCGGAGCAGGGCAGTCCGCGGCTTCGCGCCGCGGACGCGTACACCAGCCAGGCGCGATCCGGTCTCGTCGTGGCCGGGCAATATCCGAATCCGGACATCGAATTGTCAGCAGGACAAAGCCGCGCCCGCATCGCCGGCGCGCTACCCGGATCAACCCGGACCATGGGCATCTCGCAACCGCTCGACTTGCCGGGTGTGCGTGAGCCGCGGCAACGCGCGGCCGCGGCCGGCGTGGTCGCATCCGAGCACGCCCGGGACGATATGCGTATTTCTGTTTACGCGGAGGTGCGCCAGGCTTTTTTTGAGGTGCTGCGTCGTCGCGCCGAACTGGAGGTCGCGGAGGACACGGTAAAACTGCTGGAGCAGGTACGCGACAGCGTTGCCGCACGCGTGCGCGTGGGCGAAGCGCCGCGACTGGAATTGCTGCGCGCCGAATCGGAGACGCTGGTCGCGGGCAGCGCGGTCGAGCGCGCGCGGCTGCGCATCGCGCAGGGTACGGCGGAATTGCGTCAGGCGATTGGCGCGCCGCTCTCCGCGAACGTCGAGCCGACAGACAGGCCGCAGCCGCTGCCGGAGAGTCCCGAACTCGCTGCGATGCGCGAGCAGATGCTGGCGCGGCACCCGGCGCTGGCGCAGGTGCGTGCCCAGGTCGAGCAGGCGCGGCGGCGCCTTGAAACCGAACGCGCCTTGCGCTCGCCGCAACCGGTGCTGCGCGCCGGCCTGGACCAGGACCCGGAACTGCGCCAGTGGCGCATCGGCATTTCGGTGCCGCTGCCGCTGTGGAACCGGCGCGAGGGACAGATCGGCGAGGGCATCGCGGCGCTGACCATCGCCGAGCAGGCTCTGGAGCAGCGGCGCATCGAGCTGGAGGCGGCGCTCGAATCGAATTATTCGCGCCATCGCATTGCGACGCGGCAGATCAGCGCGTTGCAAAGCGTGGTCGCGCAGGCCGAGGCCGCCTTGCGCGTCGCCCAGGCTGCCTATCGTTTCGGCGAGCGCGGCATCCTCGAGGTCATTGACGCACAACGCACGCTGCGCACGGTGCGCCTCGACTACCTCAACGCGCGTTTCGACCAGCAGTCCGCCTGGATAGAACTCGAGCGTCTGCGCGCCTCCGATCTCAAATCAAAGGAAAATCCATGATGTCGCCGAACCCGCCGCGTCGCACGGCGCCCTTCGCAATGGTGTGCGTCCTGACACTGACACTGACGTTGGGCCTGGCAGCCTGCAAGGACAAGCCCGCACCCGCGCCGGCCGCCAAAGCCGATCCCAACATCATGGTGCCGCAGGCCGCTCTTGCCGCGCGTCTTACCGTCGGCAGCGCCGAAGAGGCCGAGTTTCGCGACGTGCTGCGCGTATCGGGGCGGGTCGAGGCGGACGAGTCGCGCCTCGCGCGCATCGGCGCATCAGTCACCGGGCGAATCACCGACCTCGATGTGATCCCGGGTCAGGACGTCAAGCGCGGGCAGTTGCTGGCGACACTGCATTCGGTGGAATTGTCCACCGCGCAACTCGCCTTTTTGAAGGCCTATTCGCAACGCCTGCTCGCCATGCGCGCGGCACAGCGTGCCGAACAACTGGTCGAGGCCGACGTCATCGGCCGTGCCGAACTGCAACGCCGTCAGAGCGAGTTTGCCCAGTCCGAGGCCGAGGTCAGCGCGGCGCGCGACCAGTTGATGGTGCTGGGCATGTCCGAGTCGGCCGTTGCCGGGCTTACCGCCGACCGCAGCGTCAATTCGCAGGCGGCTGTACGCGCCAGCATCAGCGGCACCGTGCTCGAACGCAAGGTCACGCAGGGTCAGGTGGTGCAGCCGGCCGACACCATGTTCCTCGTCGCCGATTTGTCGCGCGTCTGGCTGGTCGCCGAGGTGCCCGAGCAACAGGCGACGCTTATCCGCCGCGGCGAGGTTGTGGAGGCCGAGATCGCCTCGCTGCCCGGAGACCGGCTTGCCGGGACGCTGTCGTTCATCGGCGCCATCGTCAATCCGGAAACGCGCACCATCACCGTGCGCATGGAACTCGATAACGCCGACCGGCGCTTCAAGCCGGCAATGCTGGCGACCATGTTCATCAAGGGCCGCCCGGAAAAGCGGCTTGCAGTCCCGAGTCCGGCCATTGTGCGCGACGAAAACCGCGACTACGTATTTGTCGAAACCGGACAGAACCAGTACACGCTGCGCCTGGTGAATCTTGGTGTAGAGCATGAGGGCAGGCGTCATGTAATCAGCGGCCTCGCCAAAGGCGACCGCACCGTCGTCGATGGCGCCTTTCACCTGAACAATGAACGCAAGCGCAACGCACTCGGGAGCTGATCGGTGATCGATTCACTCATACGCGCCGCGCTGACACAGCGGCTTATCGTCCTGGTGCTCGCCGCCATCCTGCTGGTGTTCGGCCTGAATGCCGCGCGCAAGCTGTCGGTCGATGCCTTTCCCGACGTCACCAACGTGCAGGTGCAGATCGCCACCGAGGCCTCCGGCCGCTCGCCCGAGGAGGTCGAGCGCTTTGTCACCGTGCCGCTGGAGATCGCCATGACCGGCCTGCCCGGCCTGACCGAAATGCGCTCGCTCAACAAGCCCGGGCTTTCGCTGATCACCATGGTGTTCACCGACGCGACCAATGTCTATTTTGCGCGCCAGTTGGTGATGGAGCGACTGACTGAAATCGCCGCCGGCCTGCCGCAGGGGGTAAGACCCGTTCTGGGGCCGGTGTCCACGGCGCTAGGCGAGGTCTATCAATACACTCTGGAGCGCCCGGATGACGGCCGGCGCGCATTGACGCGCGATGAACTGATGGAGCGGCGCATCGCCCAGGACTGGGTGGCGCGCCCGCTGTTGCGTTCGATTACCGGCGTCGCCGAAATAAACTCCACCGGCGGCTACGCGCGGCAATACCAGGTGCTGGTCAATCCGGAGCGGCTGCGCCATTACCGCATTTCGATCCAGGACGTGCACCAGGCGCTGGCGCGCAACAACGCCAACTCCGGCGGCGGCGTGCTGCCGCAGGGCGCCGAGGCCTACCTCATCCGCGGTATCGGACTGGTGAAGGGGCTCGATGACATCCGCAACATCGTGCTCAAGGAATTGCGCGGCACGCCGGTCTACATACGCGATGTCGCCGAGGTCACGCTCGGGCACGAGGTGCGTCACGGCGCCATGATCAAGGACGGCTATACCGAGGCGGTGGGCGGGGTGGTGATGATGATCCGCGCCGGTAACGCCAAGGAAGTGGTGTCGCGCATCAAGGATCGCGTAAAGCAGATCAACGATCGCGACATGCTGCCCGGTGGGCTGAAAATCGTCCCCTACTATGACCGCAGCGAGCTCGTCGATGCGGCTCTCGCCACTGTGATCAAGGTGCTGATAGAAGGGGCCATCCTCGTCGTCGTCGTGCTGTTTCTGTTTCTTGGCGACGTGCGCTCGAGTATCGTCGTGGTGGCGACCCTTATCCTCACGCCGCTCATCACCTTCATGGTGATGAACCGCTACGGCCTGTCGGCCAACCTGATGTCCCTCGGCGGCCTTGCCATCGCCATCGGCCTGATGGTCGACGGCTCGGTGGTGGTGGTGGAGAACGCCTTCACACGTCTCGGCGAGCGGCCGGAGGAAAGCCGGGTGCGTGTGCTGCTCGAAGCCGTGCAGGAAGTCGCGACGCCGGTGATATTCGGCGTCGGCATCATCATCGTCGTGTTCCTGCCGCTGATGACCCTCGAGGGGATGGAGGGCAAGATGTTCGCGCCGCTCGCCTACACCATCGCCATCGCGCTTGCGGTATCGCTGGTGCTCTCGCTCACGCTCTCGCCGGCCCTCGCCAGTTTCGTGCTCAAGGGCGGCTCCGACCACGACACGCGCTTCATCGCGTTCATCAAACGGCCCTACCTGCGCCTGCTCGGCTGGGCACTCGCCAACGAGAAAAAAACCATCGGCAGCGCCGTTGCGCTGTTTGTCGCCACGCTCGCCGTGGTGCCCTTCCTTGGCACCGCGTTCATCCCGGAAATGAAAGAGGGCTCGATCTCGCCCACCATAGACCGGGTTCCCAATATTTCAATCGACGAGTCGATTCGAATGGAAATGGAGGCGATGCGCCTCGCGCTCGAGGTGCCGGGCGTCAAGTCCGGTGTGTCGCGGCTCGGTCGTGGCGAAAGTCCGGCCGACCCGGCGGGCCCCAATGAAGCCGATCCGATTTTGTCGCTCAAGCCGCGCGCGGAGTGGCCCAAGGGTTGGACCCAGGACACCATCGCCGCGGCCATCCAGGACAAGTTGCGGACGTTGCCGGGTATCCAGCTTGCCATGGCCCAACCGATCTCGGATCGGGTCGATGAGATGGTCACCGGTGTGCGCGCCGACGTCGCGGTGAAAATATTTGGCGATGATCTCGAGCAACTGCGCAAGGCGGCCAATGACATCGCCCGCGTCGCCGGTGCCGTGACCGGTTCGCGCGACATCCGCGTCGAGCGGGTCACCGGGCAACAGTACCTGTCGATAGAAATCGACCGCCAGGCCATCGCCCGCCAGGGGCTCAATGTCAGCGATGTTCACGATGTCATCGAGATGGCCATCGGCGGGCGCGTTGCCACGCAGATCTATGAGGGCGAGCGGCGCTTCAACGCCGCGGTGCGCCTGCCGGAGAGCTTTCGCGATTCGATCGAGGAGATACGCCGCCTGACCCTTTCCGCGCCCAACGGCGCCCAGCTCCCGCTTGAGTCGCTGGCCAGCATACGCATTGTTGACGGACCGGCGCAGATCAGCCGCGACATGGGAAAGCGCCGAGTCGTCGTCGGCATCAACGTCGCCGGCCGCGACCTTGGCGGATTCGTCGCTGAATTGCAAACCAGCGTTGGCGACAAGGTGGTGCTGCCGCAGGGCTACTACCTTGAGTGGGGCGGCCAGTTCCAGAACATGCAGCGTGCGCTCGGGCACCTGATGGTGATCGTGCCGGTGACGGTGGCGGCGATTTTCTTTTTGCTGTTCCTGTTGTTCCGGTCGCTGCGTTTCGCGTCGCTGATCATCACCGTGCTGCCCTTCGCCTCCATCGGCGGCATTCTCGCCCTCGCGCTGACCGGCGAGTACCTGTCGGTGCCGGCTTCGGTCGGTTTCATCGCGCTGTGGGGCATGGCGGTGCTCAACGGCGTCGTGCTGGTGTCCTACATCCGCAAGCTGCAGGACGAGGGACTCGACCGCGCGAGCGCGGTGCTGCAGGGGGCGAAGCTGCGTTTTCGTCCGGTGATGATGACCGCCACCGTGGCAATGCTCGGTTTGATCCCTTTCCTGTTTGCCGATGGTCCGGGTTCGGAAGTGCAGCGACCGCTGGCCATCGTCGTCATCGGCGGGCTCATCACCTCGACGCTGCTGACGCTGGTGGTGGTACCCACGCTGTACCGATTTTTCGAGGACAAGCGCATCGAGGCCTGAGGGGCCCTGCGACAGTGCCTGCTCAAAGCAAAAAGCCTAAAAGGAGAGATTCGCATGAAAGAGATCAAGGCCGTGGTGCAGCCGTTTCGCCTGGCAAAAATCCGCGAGGCCGTTCGCAAAATACCGGACTTCCCGGGCATGACCATATGCAAGGTGGAGGGCTCGGGCTACCATCCGGGCAAACCATCAGCGCCCGGGATCAAGGGCGAACTGGCCGATTATTCCGCCAAGGTGCGCCTGGAGATCATTTCACCCGACGACAAGGTCGATGCGCTGCTGGCGATGCTGCACGAAATATGTCACACCGGCCAGCCCGGTGACGGCGTGGTTTGGGTTTCACCGGTGGAGGATTTCATCCGGCTGCGCATGCCGCGCGATGCCGGCACCTAGCCCGTTCGGAGCGGCCGTACGCTGACACGGCGCTGCAGCAGCGCCACTCCGTTGCAAAGAAAGGCCTGCAGCCAGCGGCCGCCCGCAGTGAAGGTGGTGCGGTGCTCCAGCGCATGTACCATCAGCAGCACCGGCCCGCCCGGGTTGGCGTAGAGCAGCCACAGGTAGGGCGGCGCCAGCAGCCAGGCCAGCCACCCCGGTGCGATGAACAACATGGTGACCCATGCCGACAGCAGTGCGCTTGCGCGCAGCGCCAGTCGCACGAAGGCAAGGTCGCGACTGTCGCGCAGCCAGCACATGCAGCCGCGCTCGAGCGCATTGCGCGGGGCATCGGCGGCGGGGCAGGGATCGGTGATGGCGACCGTCAGTGCGTCGTGCACGGCCTCAGTGCCCGTCGCCGGGCCGGTCCCGCGTTGCGACGTGGCGCGAGCCGAACAAATGGTCCCATACCGGCGTGGTGACGCCGAAGTTGCAGCCTGTATCAGCATGGTGGCCGCGGTGAAAATGCGCGAGAGTGCCGCGCGACAGCGTGTGGCCGGGACGGTGCATGCGCCGGTGCGCGGCGCGGAACCACGAATACTGCAGCCATCCGGCCGGCAGCGCCAGCGCGGTCATCAAGGGGGCGGTCCGTGCACTGGCGCCGACAAGGAGCAGCGCGCCGCCGACCAGCAGCAGGTAATGCAGGGTGCTCAGCGTCCTGCGCTTCAGCCTGTCGTCGCTTCGCGGTTCCATGCTTCCAGTGCTTTGCTGGTATAGGCGTAACCGCACTCGACCAGAGAATCGAGTGCGTCCCAGTCGCCGACATCGACACCGTCTATCGGGGGCGTGAGGTAGAGCGAGGCATAACTGCGCATGGTCGCGGCGTGATTGCTGCTGCCAAGCAGCATTGCGCGCACCAGCAGGCGGCCGAGGCGAGGCGAGGGCGCAGCGGCGGACTCGGCGGCGTCGCGACCGCGTCCGGCAAGGCCGTTCATCAGCACGCTCCAGCCCGACAGATCGGTGTCATCGGGCACGCCGGCGTGAAGCGTGGTGATGTTGCTGACATTGACGGCGATCACCGGCCCGGCGTTGAGGTTGCTCATGATGTCGGCCGGCACGTTGTTCATCAGGCCGCCATCGACGAACAACTCGCCCCCGTCCACCAGCGGCGGCATGATGCCCGGTACGGCATTGCTCGCCGCCACCCAGCGGCGCAGCGCGCCGGTCTCGGCGGCCTTTACCGTACCGTGGGTGAGGTTGCAGCAGACACAGAAATAGCGGCGCCACAAATCCTCGATGGCCGTATTACCGAACAGCGCCTGCATCGCATGGTCGAGGCGCTTGCCCGAGAGCAGGGAGACCAGCGGCAGCGTCAGGCCGGAGAAGGGCTTGAACCTGAGCATGTCGTGCAGCGTGGCGTGGATCTGGCGCGGGTCCTGCCCCAGCGCAGCGAGCGCGCCTATCACCGCGCCCATGCTGGTGCCGCCGATGACATCAACCGGCACGCCGCCTTTGGCGAGGGCGCGCAACACGCCCACTTCGGCGAAGGCCTTGGCGCCGCCGCCGCCTAGGGCGAGCCCGATCGAGCGACCGAGCAGGTGACGGCACAGGCGTTCCATCGCCGCAGCGTCGCCGGCGCGCAGGTGATGGTGGCGGCGGATATGGCGCAGCGCCAGCCAGCGTGCGGTGTCGCTTGGCGCGACGGCGTCGGCAGGGTGCAGCAGCACCAGTTCGCGGCCGCGGACCTGGCCATCACCGTCGCCCCGGTCATCCAGGCAACGCTCGATGCCCTCGGGCTCGGCCGACACCGCGCCCGCTTGTGCGATGATCAGCACGCGATCGGCCTGGCGCAGGCAGCGGTGCGTCCAGGACGAGGCCTCCTCGTCGCAGATGTACACCAGCAGGTCGTGGCGCTGCTCTTCGTCGTCGAGCCACCTGGCGATACCGGCGTCGGCATCCGGGCGTTCCAGTGCGCCGGGGAACATCAGCTCGATGCGGGTGCGGTCGATGAGGGCGACGCCGACCATGGCGCCCAGCGCCGCCTCGAGCCGGCGCGCGAAATCGGCAAAAGCGTCCGAGCCGCGCAGGCCGCGGCCGGGCACCAGCGCCAGCGTGGCGAGTTTTTCCTGGCGCCGCGGCGCGCGGTTGGTCAGCCGGCTGGTCAGTATCTGGATGAACTGGCGCGTCACGCTGGGGTGGCGCTGCATGAATTCGAGAAAGGTCTGATTGGAGATGCGCACCAGGCGCGAATCGCGCAGCGCGGTGACCGTCGCCGTGCGGGTGCCGCCGCTGAGGATGCTCATCTCGCCGATCATTTCGCCGCGGCCGATTTCGCCCAGGCGCACCAGCGCGCCGGCTTCGTCCTGCTGTGTCGCCAGCAGCCGACCGCTGATGACGATATAGAGCGCGTCGGACGGGTCGCCGCGGCGCACCAGCGTGCTGCCGCCGGCCACGCTGACCTGATCGAACTCGCCGCCTAGGCTGCGCAGGAAAGCGGTATCCAGATCGGGGTACAGCCGCGCGAGATCGGCGAAAAATCCGGAAAGGACGACCTCAGCCATAAGGGCGGGTGGTGCGCGGCGCGCGTGCGGCGTTATGCAAAAGCAAGGCTGTCCGTTCTTGTCATGGGCGCGCCGGCAGATCCGGTGCGCACGCGTTTTGCGTCAATGCATCTGTCTATGCCGGCGATTCTGAAGTCTAGTACAGGCCGGCGGTCCGTGTCGCCTCGGGCGCGGCCGCGGTTCGCGCATGAAATCCGGTGGGACGCGGACTGCGCGCAGGCCGCCCGTCGGGCGGATCAGACCGGGTGCTTTACCGGCAGCAGCTTGAAGGTGCCGATCGCCTTTGACAGGAGTTTGCCGGTTTGATCGTGCGCCTCGGCTTCACAAAACGCCGTTGATTTGCCGGCGTTGAGCACGCGGCCCTCGGCGGTGATGTCGCCATAGCTGGCATTGAGAAAGCCCACGCTCATGTCCACCGTCAGCACGCCGCCGGGCACGCCGTAGTGGCCGCGCACCGCCACGCTCATGACCAGGTCGAGCATGGTCATGATGACGCCGCCATGGGTGGCGCCCCAGCTGTTGAGCAGGTTGTCGCGTTTGGCGAGCGAGATGATCGCGCGTTCCTTCGAGCGTTCGACGAGGCGTATGCCGAGGTTTTCGACAAAGGGAATGGGGACGCCGAATTCCGGTTCTGATGCGTTCATTCTGGTGCGTTCATGGTGTTGCTGGCGCCGCCTGCAATGGTTGGAAGGTGTGTTCGAATTTACCCGTTCAGGCCGGGCTTGTCGAACCGCGGTTGTCGCTGTTGTTTTTGCTGCCATCACACCGTCATGGCGCCGCCGTCCACCGCCACCACCTGCCCGGTGATGTGGCGCGATGCATCAGAGGCGAGCAGGCAGGCGAGGCCCTTCAGGTCCTCGTCGTCGCCGAGCCGCCTGAGCGGTGTGCGCTCGATGATGCGCTTGCCGATGACGTCAAGTGCGGCGCGCGTCATTTTCGACGGAAAGAATCCGGGCGCGATGGCGTTGACGGTGATGCCGTGCTCGCCCCATTCGCCGGCGAGAGCGCGGGTGAAGTTCACCAGCCCGCCCTTGGTGGTGTTGTAGGCAAGGGTTTCCAGCATGTCCACCGGGTTGCCGCGTATGCCGGCGATGGAAGCCATGGTGATGATGCGGCCGTATTTGCGCGGAATCATCGAGCGCTTGCCCACGGCCTGGGTTACGACAAAGGTGCCGGTGAGATTGAGCTTGACGAGTTTTTCCCAGGCCTCGAGCGGATGGTCCTCGGCGGGCGCGCCCCAGGTGGCGCCGGCGTTGTTGATGAGGATGTCGATGTGGCCGTAATGCGCCAGCACTTTTTCGACCATCGGCACGATGGTGTCGTGCTTGGACAGGTCACACACCAGCGGCAGCGCCTCTATACCCAGCTTGGCGAGGTGGGTTTTGGCTTCCTCAAGCTCGTCGGCCTTGCGTGCAGTGATGGCGAGCCGCGCACCCATTTCACCCAGCGCTTCTGCGAGTTGCAGTCCGAGGCCGCGCGAGCCGCCGGTGATGAGGGCGATCCTGCCCGACAGGTCCAGCAGTTTTTTTACGCTCATGCTTATCACTCCAATTAGGGCAAATAGGCTGGAAATGCCCGTCTGACGCGGGTTTCCAGCCGATGGCTAGATGAAAATAATCCTATTACTCAATCACTAAATCACTCAGTTGCCGACTTACCCGATCACCCTCAAGCCACTTCAAACAGCCCGGCCGCGCCCATGCCGCCACCTATGCACATGGTGGCGACGACGTATTTGACGCCGCGGCGCTTGCCCTCGATCAGGGCATGGCCGACGAGCCGTGCGCCCGACATGCCGTAGGGGTGCCCGACGGCGATGGCGCCGCCGTTGACGTTGAGCCTGTCGTTGTCGATGCCCAGCTTGTCGCGGCAGTAAATCACCTGCACGGCAAAGGCTTCGTTCAGTTCCCACAGGCCGATATCCCCGACCTTGAGGCCGGCGCGTTTGAGCAGTTTGGGCACCGCGAACACCGGACCTATGCCCATTTCGTCGGGTTCGCAACCGGCGACGGCAAAGCCGCGGAATATGCCCAGCGGGGCGAGGCCTTTTTTCGCGGCGAGTTTTGCATCCATCACAATCGCCGCCGAGGCGCCGTCGGAGAACTGGCTGGCGTTGCCGGCGGCGATGCTGCCCCCTTGCACCGCCGGCTTGATGCTGGCGATGCCGTCAAGGGTGGTGTCGGCGCGTATGCCCTCGTCCCTCGCCACGGTCACTTCCTTGCTGAACATGCGGCCCGAGTCCTTGTCGCCGACGCCCATGACGGTGGCGAGCGGCACGATCTCGGCGTCAAAGCGGCCTGCGGCCTGCCCCGCAGCGGCGCGGCTCTGGCTTTGCACGCCGAACGCGTCCTGCAGGTCGCGGGCTATCTTGTAGCGCTTGGCCACGGTCTCGGCGGTCTGCAGCATCGGCCAGTAGATTTCGGGCTTGGCCTTTTTCAGCGCGACGTCCTCGAACATGTGCATGTTCATTTCGTTTTGCACGCAGGAAATGGACTCGACGCCGCCGGCGGCATAGACCTCGCCTTCGCCGGCGATGATGCGTTGCGCCGCCAGCGCGATGGTCTGCAGGCCCGAGGAGCAAAAACGGTTGACGGTGATGCCCGATACCGTCACCGGACACCCGGCGGCGAGCGCGATCTGGCGCGCGATGTTCCAGCCGGTGGCGCCTTCGGGGTTGGCGCAGCCCATCAGCACGTCCTCGACTTCGCCGGCGTCTATGCCGGCGCGGTCTATGGCCGCCCTGATGACATGAGCGCCCAGGGTTGCGCCGTGGGTCATGTTGAAACCGCCGCGCCAGGACTTGGCGAGGGCGGTACGCGCGGTGGATACGATCACTGCATCGGTCATCATGTTTCTCCTCGAATTGCCTTGCTGCAACATTACAAGCTGCAAAATCCGGCACCACAGAGGGCACGCAGAACACAGAGAAAAGCCAAGGTCTTGCTTTGTGTCCGGGGTGTCCGTGCTCTCTGTGTTCTCCGTGGTGCTTGCTTGTCTTCTAAATCTTTACTCCAGGCCGGCGGCCGACGTAATCGATCAGCGCCGACAAACCTTCGTGGCCGGCGCCTTCGTTGACATGGTCGTCGCGCTCGGCCAGCAGCAGGGTTTCGAGCGCGGCGAAGTTGTCGCGCAGCAGCGCCGTGGTGTAGAGATTCTCCGCCACCTTGGGCCCGCCGGTGGCGTATTCAAGCTGCTTCAGTCCGTAGCCCTCGATGATCAGCAGGCCGCCGGGCTTGAGCGCGCGCAGTGCACCGGCGAAAATCCGCGCGCGCTCGGCCGGCGCCGCGTACTGGATGAAAATAATCGCGACCACGTCGTACTGCGCGGCGTCCCAGTCCCAGGTGTTGATGTCCTCTACGCGGTAGTCCACGCTCACGCCGGCGTCGGCCGCCAGCTTGCGCGCTTTGGCCACCCCCACCGGCGAAATATCAAAGGCGGTGACCTTGAAGGCCTGGCGCGCCAGCCACACGCTGTTGCGACCCTCGCCATCGGACACCGCCAGCGCCGTCGCGCCCGGCGCGTTGGCGAGGCAGGCGGCCAGCCGCGGCTGTTGCGCCGCGAGAAAGGCATTCGGTTCGCGGCCGAAGTGATAGCCATCACCGGCAAAGCGCTTGTCCCAGGTCTGGCGTGCGTCTTGGAAGCTCATTTTTCTGTCCTTGAAATAACCTGCTCCGAAAAAGCTTGCACCACAGAGAACACAGAAAGCACTGGGACCCCGAACCTCAAAAAACCTTTGCTTTCTCTGTGTACTCCGTGTACTCCGTGTTCTCTGTGGTGTCAGCTTTTTCCTTCACCGGCTAGTTGAATGTCTTGCCCTCGGCGGCAAGCTTTGCGAGCAGCGGTGCCGGCGTCCAGCACTCGCCGTGGTAGCCGGCGGCGAACCTGTTCATCGCCGCCAGCACCAGCGGCAGGCCGACGGTGTCGGCGTAGAACATCGGGCCGCCGCGCCACAGCGGAAAGCCGTAGCCGGTGAGATACACCATGTCGATGTCGGAGGCGCGCATGGCGATGCCCTCATCGAGAATTTTTGCCCCTTCGTTGATGAGGGCATACATGCAGCGTTCGATGATTTCGTCGTTACTAATTTTTCGCGGCGTGATGTCCAGCGTCTTGCGGTGCGCAACGATGAGTTCATCGACCAGCGGGTCCGGGGCGGGCTTGCGGCTGCCTTTTTCATACTTGTACCAGCCGGAGCCGGTTTTTTGCCCGAAGCGGCCGAGCTCGCAAATGGCGTCGGCGATTTTCGAATAAGCCATGTCCGGACGCTCGACGTAGCGGCGCTTTCGAATATGCCAGCCGATGTCGTTGCCGGCGAGGTCGTACATGGCGAAGGGGCCCATGGCGAGGCCCCACTTTTGCAGCGCGCCGTCAATCTGCGCCGGGCTCGCGCCCTCATCGACGAGGAACAGCGACTGGCGTATGTATTCCTCGAGCATGCGGTTGCCGATAAAACCGTCGCAGACGCCGGAGACCACGCCGGTCTTCTTGATGGTCCTGGCAAGCTTGAGCGTGGTGGCGAGCACGTCCCTGGAGGTTTTTTCTGCGCGCACGATCTCCAGCAGTTTCATCACGTTGGCCGGGCTGAAAAAATGCGTGCCAACGACATCCTGCGGCCGCTTGGTGAAGGCGGCGATGGCATTGAGGTCGAGGGTCGAGGTGTTGCTGGCGAGAATGGCGCCGGGCTTCATCACCTTGTCGAGCTGTTTGAACACCTGCTCCTTGACCGCCATGTCCTCGAACACCGCCTCAATCACGATGTCGGCATCCCTGATGTCTTCAAAAGCGAGCGAGGTTTTGATCAGACCCATGCGCTGCTCGAGCTTGTCCCGGGTGAGGCGGCCTTTTTTGACCGAACCCTCGTAGTTTTTGCGCACCGTGGCGAGGCCGCGATCTAGCGCTTCCTGTTTCATTTCGACCAGCGTCACCGGGATGCCGGCATTGGCGAAATTCATTGCGATGCCCCCGCCCATGGTGCCGGCGCCGATGATGGCGGCCGTCTTGATGCTGCGCACCGGCGTGTCGGCCGGCACATCGGGGATTTTCGCTGCCGCGCGCTCGGCGAAAAACGCGTGGCGCAAGGCCCGCGATTCGGTTGTTTCCACGAGAAAGCGAAAACATTCGCGCTCGAACTTCAGTCCGTCATCGAATTTCATCGTTACCGCGGCGGCCACGGCCTCGACGCATTTCAACGGCGCCGGATAGTTTTTCGCGACCGCGCCGACGGTATTACGCGCGAACTGGAAAAACGCCTGGTGGTTGGGGTAGTCGATGGCGATGTCGCGTACGCGTTTGAGCGGCCGCTTTTCCTTGACGACCTGTTGTGCGAAGGCGATGGCGCCTGCCAACAGGTCCTCAATCCGGTCGCCGGCTATCATTTGATCGAACAGCGCGGTGGCGGCAAGGTCCTGCGATCTGGCCGGCGTGCCCGAGACGATCATGTTGAGCGCGGTCTCGACACCGACGAGGCGCGGCAGGCGCTGCGTGCCGCCCGCGCCCGGCAATATGCCCAGCTTGACCTCGGGCAGTGCGATTTGCGCATTGGCTGCGGCAACGCGAAAGTGGCAGCCCATGGCGAGTTCGAGGCCGCCGCCCATGGCCACCGAGTGGATGGCGGCGATCACCGGCTTGGTCGCCGCTTCAAGTCCGGCGATGACGCTGCGCGTCGTCGGCTCGGCCAGCGCCATGGGCGTGTTGAACTCGCGGATGTCGGCGCCGCCGCAAAAGGCCTTGCCTGCGCCGGTGACGACGATGGCGGCCACGGCCTCGTCAGCGAGGGCTTTTTTCAGCCCGGCGACGATGGCGCTGCGGGTGTCGAAGCCAAGGCCGTTGACCGGCGGGTTGTTCAGTGTGATCACGGCGACCGCGCCGCTGACGGTGTACTCGGCACTCATCGGCATTCCTCCGCGCAGCCGCGCTGGTGCGGGCTGCATTGACAGGTTGTTTTGTGGCGGCAATTATCCCACTTACGCGCTTTCACCGGCATTCACCTCCGCTGTGTTGACACCCCGGGGTGCAGCGGTTAGTTTGGTCCGACAAGAAATACAACCGGAGGAGTAGTTCATGTTGCAGGGTTTGATGATGGACATGCCGCTGCTGATCTCGTCGCTTATCGAGCACGCGGACCGGCACCATGGCGACACCGAAATCGTATCGCGCACGGTCGAGGGCCCGCACGCCGGCGGCAGCGGCGCGATCCACCGCACCACATACCGCGAGGCGCACCGGCGCGCAAAACAGCTCGCCAACGCCCTGGCGGCGCTCCGCGTGCAGCAGTCCGAGCGCATCGGTACCCTCGCCTGGAACGGCTACCGCCATTTCGAGATTTATTTTGCGGTGTCCGGCTCCGGCGCGGTCTGCCACACCATCAACCCGCGGCTGTTTCCGGAGCAACTCGCCTACATCATCAACCACGCCGAGGACCAGTACGTTTTTTTCGACCTGAGTTTTGTGCCGCTGGCCGAAAAACTGGCGCCCTTGTGCAAAGGCGTAAAGGGCTGGGTGGCGATGACCGACCGCGCCCACATGCCGCAGGCGGCGATTCCCGGCCTGCTGTGCTACGAAGAACTGCTCGCCGCGCAAAGCGGGGACTTCGACTGGCCGCTGCTCGACGAGCGCCTCGCCTCGTCACTATGCTACACCTCGGGCACCACCGGCAACCCCAAGGGCGTGCTCTATTCGCATCGCTCCACCGTGTTGCACGCCTACGGCTCGGCGCTGCCCGACACGATGAATTTTTCGGCGCGCGATGTGGTGCTGCCGGTGGTGCCGATGTTCCACGTCAACGCCTGGGGCGCGCCCTACGCCTGCCCCTCTGTCGGCGCGAAACTGGTGATGCCCGGCGCCGCCCTCGACGGCAGGAGCCTGTACGAATTGTTCGAGGCCGAACGAGTGAGTTTCAGTTCGGGCGTGCCCACGGTCTGGCTCAACCTGCTCGCGCACATGAAGCAAGGCGGCCTGAAGTTCAGCAGCCTGAAGCGCGTGGTCATCGGCGGTTCGGCCTGCCCGCCGGCGATGATCCGCACCTTCGAGGACGATTACGGCGTGCAGGTGCTGCACGCCTGGGGCATGACCGAAATGAGTCCGCTTGGCACGGTCGGAACGTTCAAGGCGAGGCACGCCGCGATGGATGCCGCCACGCGCCACGCGGTGCAGGTACGCGCCGGTCGCGCCATTTACGGCGTTGACATGAAAATCGTCGATGCCGAAGGCACGGAGCTGCCCTGGGATGGGCAGGCCTTTGGTGACCTGATGGTGCGCGGTCCGTGGGTGTGCAAGAGTTATTTCAAGGGTGACGGCGGCGATCCGCTGCGTGCCGATGCGCAGGGCCGCGGCTGGTTTCCCACCGGCGATGTCGCCACCATAGACGCCGACGGTTACATGCAGATCACCGACCGTTCCAAGGACGTCATCAAGTCCGGTGGTGAGTGGATCAGCTCGATCGACCTCGAGAACATTGCGGTTGCGCATCCGGGGGTGGCCGAGGCGGCGGTCATCGGTATCGCACACCCCAAATGGGACGAGCGGCCGCTGGTCGTGGTGGTCAAAAAACCCGGCGCCACACTGACGCGCGAAGAACTGCTGAAGTTCTATCACGGCAAGATCGCCAAGTGGTGGCTGCCCGATGATGTGGTGTTCGTCGAGCAATTGCCGCACACCGCCACCGGCAAATTGCTGAAGACGCGGCTGCGGCAGGACTTCAAGGACTACAAGCTCCCCACGGCCTGACCCGGCATAGGCTGGAAAGCCCCGTCTGGCGCACGTTTCCAGCTGATTGCCGCGTTTTTTTGCTGCGTCTTACGCCGCGTCTTACCAGAACTTCAGGCAGGGACCCGAGGCGAGAACCGGCCCGGTTGGCAGGCCGGTTTTGGAGCCATCGGGTGGCTCCAGGCTGATGGCGAGCGCGGGCACATCGCGCAGCGACTGGTCGGCCGCCGAGGCGAGCAGCAGCGTGCCCTTGTCGCCTGCGGGAATGATGCCGAGCGACCTCGGTGCCGCGCCTTTTTCCGCCGGCAGCGCCCACAACTCGTGGGCGTGCCCGCTGCCCGGCGCGAGGTCCACGCGGCGCACCCACAACTCGTTTGAGTTGCGCGCGGCGTAGGCCACGGCGACGACCTTGCCGCTTTTGTCGGTCAGCGTCGCGACATAGGATTCCTGGCGTTGCTTGGAGGGCACCTCGAGCACCATCGGCACCTGCAACACCTCGGGCTGGCGCAGCAGTCCGGCCGTGACGAGCGCCACGGTGCAGGCGGTGGCGGCAAGGCCGAGGTTGCGCCAGAAGCCGAGGCTGTCCCAGATCGAGGTGCGCACCTGCGCCGGTGCGATGGATGGTGCGATGCGCGCGGCAATCGCCCGCCACAGTCGCTGTGGCGGTTGCCGTTCGGCCACCGCCACCGTCATCGGCGTCAGCATCGTCTCCCATTCGAGGACGCTGCGGCGCACCGCAGCGTCCTCGAGCATCAGCCGCGCAAACCGCGTGCGGGCGCGGCTGCGCAGCGTGCCCAGCACGTACTCGGCGGCGAGTTTTTCAATCAGTTGCGGATGCTTGCGGTAATTCATGCCGTACCCATGCCGGCAAGACAGCCCTTGAGGCGTTCGAGGCCGCGGCGCACCCAGGTCTTGACCGTGCCCAGGGGCTGCTGCATCTGCGCCGCCAGTTCCGAGTGCGACAAGCCGTCGTAAAAGGCCAGCATCACCGCCTGGCGCTGTTTGGCCTCGAGGCGCGACAGGCAGCCCCCGAGCGCCTGCGCGTCGCTGTTGCGCGTCAAGGCCTCGAGCGGGCCGGGGTCCCCGCTCGCCACGGCATCGAGCGGATGGCTGCCGTCCTCGTTGTCGGCAAAGGTGAGTTCGGTGCGTGGACGGCGCAGCCAGTCAAGGCAGCGGTTACGCACGATGCTGGTCATCCAGGTCATCGGTGCGGACAAGCCGGCCGAATACCCTGCCGCGTGGTTCCAGATGCTGACGTAACATTCCTGCAAAACCTCTTCTGCCCAGTCTTCACGCTTCAATATACGCAGCGCAACGCCAAACAGTTTCGATGATGTGAGTTCGTACAGGCTTTTGAAGGCCGGCTGGTCGCGACGCGCGCAGGCGGCGAGCAGGGCCTTCAACTGGTCGTTCTGGCTGGAATCGATGGCCATCCGGCTACCCCGGACTTGCGGCTTTGTCACGGCCGTGCTGCCACAGCACATCGGTCTGGCCGCCATGCCGGTTGACGACGCGGCCGAGCACAAACATCAGGTCGGACAGGCGGTTGAGGTAGATGCGCGAGGCTTCGCTGACGGTTTCGGCCGCGCCGAGGGCGACGATGGCGCGCTCGGCGCGCCGGCAGATGGTGCGCGCCATGTGCGCAAGGCCGGCGGCGCGGGTGCCCCCGGGCAGGATGAATTCCTTCAGCGGCGGCAGGTCGCGGTTGAACTGCTCCACCAGGTCCTCGAGGCCGGAGACCTGGGCGTTGCTGATGCTGACGCGGCCCGGTATGCAGACCTCGCCGCCGAGGTCGAACAAGTCGTGTTGCACGCCGACCAGCGCCTCGCTCACCGCAGCCGGCAGGTCCTCCGCGAGCAGCAGCCCGATGCACGAGTTGAGTTCATCGACATCGCCGAGCGCGGCGATACGCAGGCTGTTCTTGGCGACGCGGCTGCCGTCGCCCAGTCCGGTTTCACCGCTATCGCCGGTGCGGGTGGTGATTTTTGAAAGGCGGTGTCCCATGGCGGCGAATATAGCATGCAGCGATGGCGCGCCGCAGCGGCGGGGCGCTCGCGAAAATAGCATGCAGTACCTGTGCCGCTATGCTCCGCGCTAGAATGCGGGCCCGGAACGGCACGCAAGGAGCCCACCATGGCGGTGATCATCCGCCCCTCGCAACAAGGCGATATCGAGGCGTTCGAAGCGATCTACGCACACCATGTGCTGAACGCCAGCGCCACCTTCGAAATCACGCCGCCCGACGCCGCCGAAATCGCGCGTCGTCGTGACGACGTGCTACGGCGCGGCCTGCCTTTTCTTGTCGCCGAGTGCGACGGTGTGGTGCTTGGCTTCGCCTATGCCGCGCCCTACCGCGCGCGACCGGCCTATCGTTTTACGCTGGAGGACTCCATTTACATCCGCCATGACGCCACCGGTCGGGGCGCCGGACGCCTGTTGCTCGAGGCGCTGATTGAAGCGTGCACGCACGCCGGCTTCCGTCAGATCATCGCCGTCATCGGTGACGGCAGCAATACCGCGTCGATTGGCCTGCACCGCGCATGCGGATTCGAGCACGCCGGAGTGCTGTCCGCAGTCGGTTTCAAGTTCGGGCGTTGGGTGGACAGCGTGTTGATGCAGCGCGCCCTGGGCGCAGGGGCGGCAACGGCGCCCGCAGAAAATGAGGTTGCCCTCCCCGGGGGAGATCCAGGAAGGGCAGGCTGACAACAAAACACCCGGGTTGAGGAGGAGGAGGGCCCGGGCGGCCTGTTTCAGCCAAAAACGGCTTTAGCCGGAGTCAGAGCGTCAGCTAAAGAAGTTGCTGTTGAGCGACAGTGCAGGATCGGCGCTGAGTACGCACGACAGCAAGTATGCGGCGGCAATCGCGACAGCACTGGCTGCGGCGTAGGCACCAACCAGCTTCACGGCTCTGAAATCCATGTCCAGCTCCTTGAAGTTGTTTCAATGGGCGAAGTCTAGGCAGCACAGTCTTATTTGTCTAATCGATTGCGTCGATTTAAACTATCTGTCCCATGGATATACGAAACGTCGATCTGAACCTGTTGGTGGCGCTCGATGCGCTGCTCGCCGAGCGCAGCGTGTCGCGTGCCGCGACGCGGCTGCACTTGTCGCAGCCGGCCACCAGTGCGGTGCTGGCGCGGCTGCGCGAGCTGTTCGGCGACGCGCTGCTGCTACGCACCGCGCGCGGCATGCTGCCCACCGCGCGCGCGCTCGAACTGAGCGGCCCGGTCAAGCAGGTGCTGGCGGAAATCAACCGCCTGGTACAGCCGCAGACTGCGTTCGACGCGGCGCATGCCGATCTCACCTTCACGCTGTCGGCGTCCGATTATGTCGAGTACGCGCTGCTGCCCGCCCTCGTCGATTACATCGAGAGCAAGGCGCCGGGTGTGCGCCTCGAGGTCAAGCCGATCGACTTTACCGTCATGGACAAGCAACTGGAGTCGGGCGAGGTCGATGTCAGCGTCACCAGCTACCACAACGCCTCGCAGGGCCTGCACGCGCGCGCACTGTACACCGAGCGGCTGGTGTGCGTGGTGCGGCGCAACCACCCGGACATCGCCGACAGCATCACGCTCGACCAGTTCTGCAACCTCGACCACGTGTTGGCGTCGCCAAGCGGCGGCGGCACCTTCGTGCGCCTCATCGACGCCGCGCTCAAGTCGGCCGGGCGCACCCGGCGCGTGCGCCTCAAACTGCCGCACTTCCTGATGGTGCCCGAAGTCGTCGCGCGCTCGGACATGGTTGCGGTGCTACCCGAGCGCCTGGCGCGCGCTTACGCGCGCAAGCTGTCCATCATCGAGGCGCCGCTGAAGCTGCCCGGCTTCGACATCGCCGCCATCTGGCACGAGCGCACCCATAACGACCCGGCGCAGCAATGGCTGCGCCAGGTTCTTGTCAATCTCATAGAAAAACAGGCGTTGCGATGAACACACCCTCGGCTTACCCGGAACGGCTTCTTTCCACGCGCGATGCGGTTGCGCTGGTGGTGGGCATCGTCGTTGGCGCCGGCATATTCAAGTTCCCGGCGCTGGTGGCCGGCATGGCCGGCAGTGAACCGGCCGTTTACGCGCTGTGGCTGGCCGGGGGGCTGATATCGATTGTCGGCGCGCTGTGCTATGCCGAACTTGCGACCGCCTTTCCCAACGCCGGCGGCGACTACCACTTTCTGACGCGCGCCTTCGGTCGGCCGCTGTCGTTCCTCTTTGCTTGGGCGCGCGCCACCGTCATCACCACCGGTTCGATTGCGCTGCTCGCCTTTGTGCTGGGCGATTACGCCACCAACCTGCTGCCGTTGGGCGAGCACTCGAGCGCGATCTGGGCCGCGCTGGTGGTGGTGGCCCTTACGGCGCTCAACTGGTTCGGCATCCGCGAGGGCAAGACCATGCAGAACTGGCTCACCACGGCCGAGGTTGCCGGGCTGGTGGCCATTATCGTCGCCGGCCTCATCGTCGCCGAACCCGCGGTGGCGCCGGTCAAGGCGGCCGCCGCATCGGGCGGCATGCCGGCCGCGTCCGCGCTGGGTCTCGCCATGGTGTTCGTGTTGCTGACCTACGGCGGCTGGAACGAGGCGGCCTACATGTCGGCCGAGGTCAAGGATCGCAAGCGCGGCATCCTGAAGGCGCTGGTGCTGGGCCTGCTGCTGGTGACGGCGCTGTACCTGCTGGTGAATTTCGCCTACCTGCGCGGCCTTGGCCTCGACGGGGTGTCCGGCTCCAAGGTGGTGGCGGCCGACCTGCTGGCGCGCGCCTGGGGCCCGGGCAGCGCGACGCTGATGAGCCTGATGGTCATTGTCGCCTCGCTGACCTCGATCAATGCCACCATGCTGGTGGGCGCGCGCAGCAATTACGCCCTCGGCCGCGACTGGAAACTGTTTGCGTGGCTCGGCGGCTGGCATGCCTCGGGTGTGCCGCGCACCGCGCTGGTGGTGCAGGGGGCGATCTCGCTCGCGCTGATCGGTTTTGGCGCGGCGACGCGCAAGGGCTTCGAGACCATGGTTGATTTCACCGCGCCGGTGTTCTGGTTCTTTTTCCTGCTCACCGGCATTGCGCTGATGGTGCTGCGGCGCACCGAGGCTGCGGCTGAACGGCCGTTTCGCGTGCCCTTCTACCCGCTGCTGCCGCTGATTTTCTGCGCCAGCGCCGCCTGGCTGTTGTATTCGAGCCTCGCCTATACCGGTGTCGGCGCCCTTGCCGGTGTCGGCGTACTCGCCGCCGGCGGCGTCTTGCTCGCCTGGGGCATGAAGCACGAAAAGCGGGCCGGTTCTTGATCGCATCGCGACGGCGATTTCTCGCCGCAGCGGCGCCGATGGCGCTCGCCGCGTGCGCGAATTACGGCGTCAGCGGGCCGGTGATGACCTTCCCGCCGGAAATCCCGTTTTACTTCACCAGCGACGCCGCCGTCGATGCAATGCTGCGCGGCGCCGGCGTCGGGCCCGCGGACATCGTCTATGACCTCGGTTGCGGCGACGGGCGCATTGTTACCACTGCGGCCAGCCGTTTCGGTGCGCGCGGCGTTGGTGTGGACATCGACCCGGTGCGCATCGGCGAAGCACGCTACTACGCCGACAAGGCCGGCGTGGCGGCACGCACGCGTTTTGACGTCGCCGATATTTTTGCCACCGATGTGTCGGGCGCGACGGTGGTAGCGCTTTACCTCTCGGTCGATTTCAATATCCGCCTGCGGCCCAAACTGTGGAAGGAACTCAGGCCGGGCTCACGCGTGGTCAGCAACAAGTTCGACATGGGGCGCCAATTTCCGCCCGAGCGCGCGCTGCGCGTCGGCAATGATCAGGTGTTCTTCTGGACGGTCGCCTAGACGGCTTGCTTGGACGGTCGCGCTGGCCGTTTGGTTGGACCGTCGCCCTGGCCGCTTGGCTGGACCTTTGCACCGGCGACCTCGCTCAGAACTTCTCCGCCCACGGCCGCAGGTCGGTCTCGAAACTCCAGGCGCTGCGTGGCTGCTGGTGGATGTGCAGATAGGTTTCGGCGATGTCGTCCGGCCGCAGCATGCCCTCCGGCGGCAGCAGGTTGATGCGCTCGGGAAAGCGCTCGCGCACGCGCGGGCTGTCTATCATGCCGTCGATGATGACCGAGGCGACGTGAATGCCCTTGGGGCCGAGTTCGCGCGCCATGCTCTGCGCCACCATGCGCACGCCGGCCTTGGCCGCGGAGAAGGCGGCGAAGTTGCTGGCACCGCGCAGACTCGCCGTCGCGCCGGTAAAGAGAATGGTGCCGTGGCCGCGCGGCACCATGTGGCGCGCCGCCTCGCGCCCGACCAGGAAGCCGGCGAAGCACGACAGTCGCCAGACCTTTTCGAACATCTCGGCCTCGGTGTCGAGAATGGATTCGCGGTGGTTGGCGCCGGTATTGAACACCACCACGGAAATCGGGCCAACCTCGGTTTCGACGTCATCGAACAGTTTGGACACCGCCTGTTCGTTGCGGATGTCGGCGACATACGCGACACCGCGCCCGCCGCCGGCCTCGATGCCGCTGGCAATGCGCGCCAGCCGGTCTGCGCTTCGCGCCACCAGCACCGTGTCGTAGCCCTCGTGCGCAAAGCGCCGCGCCACGGCGCCACCGAGGCCGTCGCCAACGCCGGCGATCAACGCCACTTTCTTGTTCATGTCATGTTCCTTGATGGCAGGTGAAGAATTTTATGATGAGGCGCGCGCCCCGGGCGCTACAGCAGTTCGGTATCCTCGTGCGCGTAGGCCGGCGAGCAGGAACACAGAATGGTCATGACCCCGGCGCCGGTATTCCCGACACTATGCGCGGTTCCGGGCGCAATAGCGACCGTGTCGCCGGCGGCGACCGCAAACTCCGCGTCACCGAGGCGCATGCGCCCGCTGCCGGCGGTGAAATGGTAAATCTCCTCGGTGACCCTGTGTCGGTGCAGCGCGGTGACCTGCCCGGGGTGCACCCTTGCCTCGGCCAGGCTTTGCCGCCGGTTGCCGTGCACCGCAGGGTGCATCAGTTCGCGGATTTCCGAGCCGTCCTTGGTGACGTAGGCAGCGGCGCCTGCGAGCGCCGATTTCACAGCGCACCGCTTGCCTTGAGCAGGTCCGCCACGGCCTGGGCCATGCGCGCATAGCCTTTTGCATTGGGGTGAACAAGGTCGGACTTGAGTTCGTTGTCGGTGAGTATTTTTTTCAGCGCGCCGTCCTCGAAGGGCAGCTTGAGTTCCTTTGCGATTTCGGCGTAAAACGCCGGCGGGGATGGCATCAGGCCGGGCTTGGGTGTGGCAATCAGCACCACGTCGATGCCGCGTGTCCTCGCCTCCTGCACCATGGCGCGCAGGTTCTTCGCCGCCTCGCGCTCGTCCAGCTTGCGCAAAAAATCGTTGCCGCCGTGGCATAGCAGCAGCAGGCGCGGCTTGATTTCATCGAGCATGCCCGGCAGGCGTGCCAAGCCTGCGGCGCTGACCTCGCCCGGCACGCCGGAGGCGACCACCTTGCGCCCGGCAAGGCGCTCGAGTACCGCCGGATAGCTCTCCTGCGTAGTGGCACCGGTGCCATGGGTGAGGCTGTCACCAAAGGCGAGGATGACGGCGTCGGCCGGGAGTTTGCCGAGTTTGGGTGAACCGCCACCGCAGGCGGTGAGCAGCGCCAGTGCCAGGCAAAGGCCGAGGCGGCGTAAAGGGTTTGCAGTGGATGGCATCGGTGTCATGTCGGTGTCATGTCGGTGTGTCGGCGACCCGCGCCAGCAGGCCGTCGAGGGCAAAGCGGTCGGTGGTGTACATGTTGTCGTGTCCTATTGCGATGTCAAGGCCGATGCGCTCCATCACATCGGTAATCTGTTTTTTTGCGCCACTCAAGGCGAGGGTGACGCCGTCCGCGCGCAGGCGTTCGGCGAGGATGAACAGCATTTCTGCGCCGCTCGCATCGAGCTCGTTGATGCCCCCGGCGGCGACCAGCAAAAAGCGCATGCCCGGGCGCTCCCGCTCCAGTTTGAGCACGGCATCCTCGAAGGTCGCGGCGTTGACAAAATTGAGCGCCGCGTCAAAGCGCAGGATGCCGATCAGGGGGTGCAGCGGCGGCAGGTCGAAGCGCGCCGCATCGCGCAGCGTGCCGTCCGGATGGAGCCCGACCGCCATGGCGCGCGGCCTCATGCCGCGGTACAGGAACAGCGCCAGCGAAAGCAGGATGCCGGCGAGTATGCCGTTCTGGATGTTCGGCGCGAACAGCAGCGTCGCGGCAAAGGTGCCGACGGCCGCCGCGCCGTCGTCGCGGCTGGCGCGCCAGGCACGGCGGATGGCGGCCGGGTTGGCGAGGTTGAGCACGGCCACCATGATGACGCCGGCGAGCACGGCGAGCGGCAGGTGGTACAGCAGGCCGGTGAGGAACAACAGCGTCAGCAGCACCAGTAACGCGCAGAACAGCGAGGCGAGGCCGCTTTTTCCGCCCGATTGGTGCAGGATGGCCGAGCGCGAAAAAGAGCCGCTCACCGGCAGCGTCTGGCACAGGCTGGCGGCGATCTTTGCCAGGCCCTGGCCGATGAGTTCCTGGTTGCCGTCCCAGTGGGTGCGCGTCTTGGCGGCAATCACGCGCGCACTGGACATCGCCTCCATGAAACTGATGAGGGCGATGACAAAGGCTGCCGGCAGCAGGAGTTGCATCACCTCGAAGTTGATCTCTGGCAGAGCAAGGCCGGGCAGTCCGCGCGGGATGTCACCGACGACGCGGCCGCCGGCCGCGGCGTAACCGCTGAACTGGCTGACCGCAGTCAGCAGCGCGACGGTGATCAGCACGCCGGGCAACTTCGGTGCAAAGCGCCGGATGCCGGTCAGCATGGCAATCGTCGCGATGCCGAAGGCGAGCGAGGGCGCATGGGTTTCACCGATGCGCGCGGCAAGGCGCAGCGTATCGTAGATGAAGTGCGACCCGGTTTGCGCCTTGATGCCGAGCAGCGTGGGCAATTGCGACAGCGCGATGAGCAGCGTGGCGGCGTTGATGAATCCCATCAGCACCGGATGCGACAGCAGGCGGAACAGCATTCCGGCACGCGCCAGGCCGAAGGCGACCTGGATCAGGCCCGAGAGCAGGGCCAGCGCGATGGTGTAGGCGAGAAACACCTCGCTGCCCTGGGCGGCGAAGGGGGCGACGCTGGCCGCCGACAATAGCGCCGTCAGCGCCACCGGCCCGGTGGAAATCCAGGCCGACGAGCCGAACAAGGCGCCGATCACCGCCGGCAGCAGCGCCGCGTACAAGCCCCAGTAGGCCGGTACACCGGCCAGTTGCGCGTAGGCGAGGGCTTGTGGAATGGCGACCAGGGCGACGCTGGTGCCGGCAACAAGGTCGGCGCGCAGGCTGGCGTGCGTCGGCACAGGCCAGGCGAGAAACGGGAACAACTGCTGCCAGCGGAAAGACAAAAAGGTGGCCAGGAAGAAAAATTGGGTTGCGAGGCGCTATAGTATCAAGGTAAGCAAGGTACCGAGGTATCGAGGTATCAAGCTGACCAGGCTGGCAAGGGCGGGAGAATGAGAGGTGCGCAGGTGCAGGCGCCGCTGATGCGAAGCGCGGCGGCGTTGACACCGCTGAATGCCGGACCGTAACATCGCTCACGCCCGCACACCGCACGCCGCACGCCGCACGCCGCAAACCTGCTTCACGCCACGCCAGGTACATTCGTTACACCACACGCGATCAGACACGAGACCAAGGGCCCGCACCAGTCCCCATGAATCTGCCCAATGTACGCATCGATTTCCTGCGCCAGGCCGAAGTGGCCGGACGCCTGCGTGCGGCGCTGCCCGCGACCAGCGTGCTGTCGCGCGAAGAGGACACGCGGCCCTACGAATGCGACGGCCTGTCGGCCTATCGCCAGTTGCCGATGATAGTGGCCTTGCCGGCAAATGAACAGGAAGTCGCTGCGGTGCTGCGCATCTGCCACGAACTCAAGGTGCCGGTGGTCGCGCGTGGCGCCGGCACCGGCTTGTCCGGCGGCGCGCTGCCCATGGGCGACGGCGTGCTGCTGTCCCTCGCCAAAATGAAAAAAATCATCGCCGTCGATCCGCTGGCGCGCATTGCGCGTGTGCAGCCGGGGGTACGCAATGCAGCGATCTCCGAGGCGGCGGACCCCTACGGCCTGTATTACGCGCCCGACCCGTCGTCGCAGATCGCCTGCACCATAGGCGGCAACGTCGCCGAAAATTCCGGCGGTGTGCACTGTCTCAAGTACGGCCTCACCGTCAACAATGTGCTGCGCGTGCGCGGCCTCACCATTGAAGGCGAGGTGGTGGAGTTCGGCGCCGAGTCGCTCGATACGCCCGGTTACGACCTGCTCGCCGCCGTCATCGGCAGCGAGGGCATGCTCGCCGTCACCACCGAGGTCAGTGTCAGGCTGGTGCCCAAGCCCGAAACCGCGCGCTGCATCATGGCCTCGTTCGATGATGTCGAGAAAGCCGGCAATGCGGTGGCCGATGTCATCGCCGCAGGCATCATTCCGGCCGGCATGGAAATGATGGACCAGCCGGCAACGCGCGCGGTCGAAGAGTTCGTGCACGCCGGCTACGACCTCGCAGCGGCGGCCATTTTGTTGTGCGAGTCCGACGGCACGGCCGAGGAGGTCGACGAGGAAATCGCGCGCATGACTGCGGTACTGCAACAATCCGGCGCCACCGGCCTGCGCGTTTCGGGCTCCGAGGCCGAGCGCCTGAAGTTCTGGGCCGGGCGCAAGGCGGCCTTCCCGGCGGTCGGCCGCATTTCGCCCGACTACTACTGCATGGACGGCACCATTCCACGGCGCAGCCTCGGCGAAATACTGTTGTTCGTCGCGGCGATGGAAAAAAAATACGGCCTGCGCTGTCCCAATGTGTTCCATGCCGGCGACGGCAACCTGCACCCGCTGATTTTGTTCGACGCCAACAATCCGGACGAACTCGCGCGCACCGAGGCTTTCGCCGCCGAGGTGCTGGAAAAATGCGTCGCCGTGGGCGGTACCATCACCGGCGAGCACGGTGTCGGCATCGAAAAAATCAACCAGATGTGCATGCAGTTCGGCGCCGCCGAACTGGCGGTTTTTCGCGGCCTCAAGGCGGCCTTTGACGAACACGGCCTGCTCAACCCGGGCAAGAACATCCCGACGCTGCATCGCTGCGCAGAATACGGCGGCATGCATGTGAAGGGTGGATCGTTGTCTTTTCCCGAATTGCCGCGCTTTTGATTGACGACCTGATAGCCGGGCTGGCCCAGGCCGTGCGCAATGCGGCTGCGGCAAAGCGCGCGCTGCGCCTGCGCGGGGGCGGCAGCAAGGATTTTTACGGCCAGTCGCTGGATGGCGATGTGCTCGACACCCGCGGCTACGCCGGCATTGTCGAATACGACCCGACTGAACTGGTGGTGACGGCGCGCTGCGGCACGCCGCTGGCCGAACTCGAAACGGCACTGGCCGAAAAAAAGCAGATGCTCGCCTGCGAGTGCCCGCATTTCGGTGCCGGGTCCACGCTGGGCGGTGCCGTTGCGACGGGCTTGTCCGGTCCGCGCCGCCAGGCGGCGGGCAGTGTGCGCGATTTCGTGCTCGGCGCAAAGCTGATGGACGGCCGCGGTGATGTGCTCAATTTCGGCGGCAGGGTGATGAAAAATGTCGCCGGCTACGACGTGTCGCGCCTCCTTGCCGGCTCCCTCGGCACGCTGGGTATCATTCTCGAGGTGTCGCTGAAGACGCTGCCGCTGCCGGTGGCCTCGGCGACGATATCGTTCGAGTTGCCCGAGGAGCGCGCCATCCAGACCCTCAACCAGTGGGGCGGCAAGCCGCTGCCGGTGTCCGCCAGCGCCTGGACCGACGGTCAATTGCGTGTGCGTTTGTGCGGCGCGGCGGCGGCGGTACGCGCGGCCTGTGAAACGCTGGGTGGCGAACGCCTGGCCGACAATGCCGCCGCAGCGTACTGGCGCGGCGTGCGAGACCAGACCGATGCGTTTTTCGCGCAAGGCGACGCGCCGTTTGCGTTGCTCTGGCGCCTGTCGCTGCCCTCGAGCACGGCCCCGCTCAATCTTTCCGGCGAATCGCTGATCGAATGGGGCGGTGCGTTGCGCTGGCTCAAGAGCGGTGCCGATGCGGTGCACATTCGCGCTGTCGTGGCGAAGGCGGGCGGTCATGCCACGCTGTTTCGCGCCGATGACCAGGCGAGGGTTGCGGCCGGCGTGTTCCAGCCGCTGCCGGCGGCCATGCTGCGCATCCACCGCAATCTCAAGGCGCAGTTCGATCCGGCGCGGATTTTTAATCCGGGGCGGATGTATGCGAATCTGTGATGCGATTAGAGATGAATAATGAGGAGTGAAGGAGTGAAGGAGTGAAAAGTGAAAGAGTGAAAAGTGAAAGAGTGATAGTGCTGCTGCCGGCCATAAACGGGTCCGACTTGCTCACGCCTTCACGCTTTCACGCCGTCACAGCTTGAAACGATGCAAACCGCCCTCGCCGATTTCATCAAGGACACGCCCGAAGGGCGCGAGGCTGACGCCATTTTGCGCAAGTGCGTGCATTGCGGCTTTTGCACCGCGACCTGTCCGACCTACCAGTTGCTCGGCGATGAACTCGACGGTCCGCGCGGGCGAATTTATCTGATCAAACAGGTGCTCGAGGGCGTTGTCCCGACGAAAAGCACACAACTGCACTTGGATCGCTGCCTCACCTGCCGCGCCTGCGAGACTACCTGTCCTTCGGGCGTCGAATACCATCGCCTGGCCGACATCGGGCGCAAGGTGGTCGATGACCAGGTTGCGCGTCCGCTGCATCAGCGCGTGCTGCGGCGTGCCCTTTCGGTGGCGTTGCCGCGCGCCTGGCTGTTTTCACCAATGGTGGCCATCGGCCGCCTGTTGCGTCCTCTGCTGCCGGAGGTCCTGAGTCACAAGGTGCCGGCGTCAAATCCGGGGCGCGGTATCTGGCCTGCCGCGCGTCACGCGCGCAAGATGCTGGTACTCGCCGGTTGCGTGCAACCGGTGCTGGCGCCAGACATCAATGCCGCGGCGGCGCGGGTATTCGACCGCCTTGGCGTGTCGCTGCTCGAAGCGGCGGGCGGCGGTTGCTGCGGCGCCTTGCGCTATCACCTGAACTTCCAGAACGACGGGCTGGACGACATGCGTGCGCTGATCGATGTCTGGTGGCCGCAAGTCGAACGCGGCGAGGTCGAGGCCATCGTGATGACCGCCAGTGGTTGCGGCTCGACGGTGAAGGAATACGGCCACCTGCTGGCGCACGACGCCGCCTATCGCGACAAGGCGGCACGCATCAGCGCCATCACGCGCGATCTTGCCGAGGTCGTCGCGGCCGAGCTCGAGCGCCCCGGTGCGCTAGACGCATTGGACCTGCGCCCCGCTGAGGCGACGCTCGCCTTTCACCCGCCGTGCAGCCTGCAGCACGGCCAGCAGATAAAGGGCGTCACCGAAAAGATCCTCGTCGCCGCCGGGTTCGAACTCGCGCCGGTGGCCGATGCGCACCTTTGTTGCGGCTCGGCCGGGACGTACTCGGTGCTGCAGCCGCAATTGGCCGCAAAGTTGCAAAAGGCCAAGCTGGCCGCGCTGACCGAAGGCGGCGCTGCCAGGATTGTCACCGCCAATATCGGCTGCCTGTCGCATCTGCAGGAAGCGAGCACAATTCCGGTCGAGCACTGGATCAGCATGCTGGACCGGCAGATGTCGACCGTCCCGCAAGTCGTCAATCCCGTTCGGGTTGATGGCTGAAAACGGCCATCCGGTGCGGGTTTCCAGCCATTGACAGGGTTGAATGCTGGAACGCTTTGACGCAACCACGCAAAGAGCGCGAAGTTCTTTCGGTCATTCTTCGCGTCCTTTGCGCCTTTGCGTCGGGGTTTTTGCAGCGGACAGATGCGCTGCAAGCCCCGTAGGATTTAGCGCAGCAGGCTCGCCGCGATGCCGATGACCGCGCCGCCTAGCAGCACGACCAGGGCGAGGAAGGTGAGCATGAAACCCGGTCCCCGTTTTTCCGCCGCGGCGTAATAGGAGAGCGCAAACCAGATGCGCCCGATGATCCACACCATGCCTATGCCCGCCGCCCAGTTCGGCGACACGTATTGCGCGAACAGCAGGAGGCCGGGGATGAATGCCACGAGCTGCTCGAGCGTGTTCTGCTGCACGCGAAACACGCGTTCAAAATCCGGATGGCCGGTGGTGGCGGGTGCCTTGATGCCGTATTTGACGCGGGCACTGCCAACCTTGAGGGCGGTGGCGATAAAAACGATGACGGCAAGGCATAGCACCAACGCGGGCAGGGCGGGGATCATGGCAGACTCCTGTTGAACGCAACGCGGGTTTGCATTGTAGAGGATGAACGGCCGCATAATCGCGGGTCTGTCGGTTTGCGAGTGTAAAATCAGTCCCATGGCCGACCTTCCTTCCGTTCCACCGCCCAAGGGCAAAGTCTCGCAACTCAGGCGCCTGGTGCGCTTTCTGCTGCCCCATCGTTTGCGTATCGGCGTGGCGATGTTCGCCTTGCTGGTGGCCGCAGGCACGGTGCTGGCCCTCGGACAGGGGCTGAAGTACGTCATCGACGCCGGCTTCGGATCGAGCGACTCAATTCATCTCAATACCGCGCTCGCCGGTGTGGTTGCGCTTGCCGTGGTCTTGTCGGTGGCGACCTTCGGCCGTTTTTACCTGATGATGTCCACCGGCGAGCGCGTCGTCACCGACATCCGCCGCGCCGTGTTTGATCATGTGCTCGAGCTCTCGCCCGGTTACTTTGATTCGGCGCGCACCGGCGAAATCGTCTCGCGCATCCTCAACGATACGACGCAACTGCAGGTGGTTGTCGGTTTCGGTTTTTCGATGTTCCTCAGAAACGGCTTGATGATGATTGGCGCGCTGGTGCTGCTGTTCGTTACCAGTCCCAAGCTCGCCGCCTTCATCGTGCTTGGTGTGCCGGCCATCCTGATTCCGATTTTCATCATCGGCAGGCGCGTGCGCCGCTTGTCGCGTGAAAACCAGGACCGCGTCGCCGACGTTTCTTCGTATGTCGATGAGGTGTTGCACGAAATCCGCACGGTGCAGGCCTATGTCCACGAGGACGCCGACCGGCACCTGTTCGGCACCCATGCCGACGCCGCCTGCGCGTCGGGCGTCGAGCGGGTGCGTGTCAAGGCGTGGCTGATCTCGATGGTCATGCTGATCGGTTTTTGCGCCATTGGCGTGATTTTGTGGATAGGCGGGCACGACGTCATCGCCGGCCGCCTGAGCGCGGGGCAGTTGTCGGCCTTTGTCTTTTACGCCGTGGTGGTGGCGAGCGGTGCCGGCACCGTGTCCGAGGTCTGGGGCGAGATCCAGCGCGCCGCCGGTGCCACCGAGCGCCTGATGGAGTTGCTCGAGACCGAACCGCAGGTTCGCGCGCCGGCCGCCCCGGTGGTGCTGGCGCAGCGCCTCGCCGGTGCCATACGCCTGGAGAATATTTCCTTCGCCTATCCCAGCCGTGCCGATGTGCCGGCGCTGGCGGGCATTTCCCTTGATGTCGCGCCGGGCGACGCG
>Ga0163155_10000359_pt1 | contig 55208 bp, 49 predicted proteins | sample OliLakLV19SP4G1_FD_148611 | JGI IMG/M metagenome (GOLD analysis project Ga0163155, IMG submission 148611) | Freshwater microbial mat bacterial communities from Lake Vanda, McMurdo Dry Valleys, Antarctica - Oligotrophic Lake LV.19.SP4.G1 | ecosystem: Environmental > Aquatic > Freshwater > Lake >... | reverse complement strand
GGGTGGTTATCTTGGCGCACTCGGCTACGCCACATCGGCTTCCGTGGGGAGCGGCGGTGGGTGGCTAGCCGTGCCGGTGATCGGTCCTTGGATTGCGATCAACGGCCGGCATTTTCGCTGCGAGAAATCGGAGCAACTCTCACAGGCAGCGATCGACGACTGCCTGAGTGCTGCGGCCCGTGAGCTCAAGACGGTCACCGTGCTGACGTTCAGTGGCCTGTTTCAAGTGGTGGGTGCCACGCTGCTCATCGTGGGCTGGACCGACAAGCAACAGCAGTGGCTTCCACCGGACATGAGCGTGGATGCGGGCCCTGTGGGGGCGTCAGGCCAAGGCCTGCTGGTGCACGGCACATTCTAGTGATAACCAGCCGGCTCATGCCCCAAATTCCGAGAGCCACCTGACCATGCCGAACGACCGCGCCAGTGACAATCCGAACGTTGCCCCGATCGAAAAACCTGTATCGAAAACACCCTCTTCGACGGGCGGATTCAAATGGACTCTCATTAAGCTTGGAATATTCTTGGTTCTTTTGGGTGGTGCGTACGGCTTCGGAAGGTATCAATCGGCTCAGACGACCAGCGTGCTCGAGCAAGTGCGGCTCCAAGCTCAACAACTTGAGGCCCGACGCCAACTCCACCTGGCGCTCATGGCACTTGAAGATCGCAACTTCGGCACCGCACAGAAGACGTTATCGCTGGCTGGCACGATGCTAGCGAAGGGCGAGCCCTCCGAAGAACTGGCCAAGCTTGCGGAAGAAATCACGAACTACAAGTTCATGGCCGGCGAAGATATTTCCACCGATCGCCAGAAGCTCATAGCCTGGACACTTCGCTTCGACGAGCTGCTCAAGCCCGCGCTTTAGGCCCAAACGAAGGCGTACTTCCAACCCCGGGCGGGGCTGCTAGAGTCTTGCCACCATGCCCCCCGAGATCTTGGTGCCGCTTGACTACTCAGACGCATCCTTGAACGCGTTGCAGTTCGCCGCGTCCCTGGCTGAAAAGTTGGGGGGAAATCTCACGTTGCTCCACTTTTGGGAAGCACCGCCCGTTGCGCGCCACGGAATGGTGGCGGCTGGAGGCTCAGGGGCAAAGCGTGGGTTGGCCGAACTGGTGATTGAACAAGCGGAGAACGAACTCTCCAATTTCATTTTGAAAGCCCAATTGCCGCCGGCACTCCCGGTGAGACGCGAGCTTCGTGAGGGGAATGCGTTGAAGGAAACACTGGCTGCAAGCGAAACTGGCCAATACTCTCTGATTATAATGGGCACACACGGTCACACGGGCCTTGGCCATTTGATGCTGGGGAGCGTTGCTGAGCGAGTGGTTCGCCTCTCACCCATCCCGGTTATCAGCGTACCGCACCGCACATCTTCATAGGCTCGGCACAGAGTTCTGACACAGGAGCTGGGTGAAATAGACCTGCCGGGTTCCCGTCAACCAATCTTCGTACAGTATCCCAACCGCGCCCGTGGGCCCGATCGCAACGTGCGGACTCAAGGTTTCGTTCGGGCTCGTGGTGAGGCGGGTTTCGGGCGTGAGTCCCAGGAGCGACGGCGAAATCTGCTTCGACTCCAGCTCATAGTTGCTGTAGCGGAAATCAGACCAAACCAAGAGCGCTCGATCTCCCAATGAAACCGCCACATGGCTTCTGGCAAATTGCCCGTAATCCGTCACCGCGCGGGGCGAGACGAGGACTGTCCCATCCTCCGCCAGGGCCGCCCCCCAGATACTCGAACCGGGAGCCTCGCGGAAATGGTCCCAGAACACCAGAAAGCGATCCTTCAACCAAATGATCGAAGGCGCCTGCACATCGGAGAACCCGACGTCCACAATCGGGCCGAGCTGCGAAAGATCAGGCGACAGCGAACGGAAGTTGAGAATCGGCGCCCCGCCTACCAGCGAGGTATACACCATGCCCACTTTCGCCTTACCGCGGGCCAGCGACGGCGATTCCGAACCGCTCTCCGGCAACGTGAGCGGAACGTTGGAGCCGATGAGCTCGCCCCCCTCACTGACGCGCTGCCCATAAATCACGACGGAGCCCGGAGCGGCGCCCAACTGACTTCGCCGATCGTCCCAGGCTAATAAGTACTCGCCATCACTGTAGACAAGAGCCGGATGAAGTGAGAAATCTTCCGCGCGCGTGATGCGTAAGTCAGGGCCAAACTTTTGCCCAGAGCGGTCTAAACGATTGAAATAGATCTCGTAATTGTCGTCGATGCGCGCATCTTCCCAAGCCACCGCATACGCGCTCCCTGTCCAAAGCAGCGGCCCGCCAAAGGTATCAGCGTTCACGCTGGTCAGTGGGACTTGGGCGGCAAGCCGCGCATCAGGCGAAATCCCCTGGAAATAGATCTTCCAATTATCCTTTTTGCCAGCGTAGCTGAGCGCAAACTGCTGACCGTCAAATGCGATCCCAGAAGCCTGCGCTCGCTCCTGACCGAACGATACCTGAAGCGGCGACTGCCCATTCGGGGCCCAAACGGCGCCATCATCGATGATGCCGTTGCAATCATTGTCCTTGCCATCACACGTCTCACGAGCACCCGGTTGGACCGCGGCGCTGGTGTCGTCGCAATCGTTTGCGCATGCTGCAGCGATATCCGAGGACGTGCCAAACGGCACACCCAGCACTCCATCCCTATCCCGGTCTTCGGCCAGATTCTCGCGGAAGCAACTCCCCGAGCTCGGCTCGCAACTGTCGCGCGTGCACAGATTCTTGTCATCGCACTCGATTGCAGGAGCCGCGATGCACTTGCCTTTGCTCGAGCAGATTTGAGGGAGACAGAGGTTCGCGCTCCTGCAATCGGCATCCAGCTTGCAGGCAACGGCCGGCTTGGTGCCGCTCGCTGAACCTTCTGCCAACTCGGATCGGCCACCACAACCCAACCCCAGCATTACAAGAAGGCCGACGCCTGCGCCGCTAGCTCTCAGCCGCATACCCCGATCCCGTCGACGTCCGTCTCCACGCAAATTAAGCCATTTTTGCAGGTGCTCGGGCCATCCAACTGGCAGAGCGGGAGGCAGCGCTTACCCGGCCGATTGCCGATCACACACATGTGCCCAGGCTCACAGCGTCCGAGTGCGTCCCCACATTCGGCGCCTTCTGGGATCAACCCCACTGATCGACATTGGGATCCGGGGATCTCCTGACCACACCCCGTCGCATCAGTTGCGTACACCAAGAACGGATAACATGCCATTCCAGTCTCACACCCAGCAGAAGCCGCGTTCGCTCCGAACAAGTCACAGGTGAAGACTGGCGCGGGCTTGGGCAGGGAATCGCACACCGGGTCCCGATAGGTGCTCACTTCTGGCGGAAGCTCCCCGTGGCTGATTCCTCCGGTTTGCATTCCAGGGTTTTCAGCGCTTCCCCCGCCGCTTGCACCAGAATCCATTCCGGCAGCAGCGTCCCCGCCGTCGACGTACGTTGCGTGCCCTCCGCAGCCTAACGCCACAGCAAGCGCCGTGAGCATTGCAGGCAAGCATCGACACTCCATTCTGTTTTGAGCATACCCCAAGCTCCCGACGTGAGCACGGCAAATGCCCCAGCGACCAGCGACGGAACCCCTTGGGCGTTCGGGGCCTGCCGGAGCACGCGGGTGAACCCTCGCTGTCCGACTGCCCTCAAGCTCGCTATGCTTGCTTTTTCCGCTAATGTGTCGCAAACGGAGCCCCATGCGAGCTTCCCCCACCCTTGCCCTGACGTTTGCCCTGCTGGCTCCACTCGGTTGCAAGTCCCGTTACGAAGAACCAGCTTCTAGCCCTGCCGCACCTGATCAAGCCAAGGCACCAAGCGATGGGCTCGCCCAAAACCAGCCTGCCGCCCAGACCCCCGCAGCAACTGCGGCGCCAGCGCCGACCCCAGCCCCCACAGCTTCTCAACCAGAAGTCGTGACGAGTGCCGCCCTGCCAGACGGTGGCGATCCGGCAGCCGGAAAGTTCAGCCTGGTAGAGGCCACCAAGGGTCTTCCGGCTAAGGGCAAGCTAGTGGCCGATATCGTCACCAGCCTCGGCAAGCTTTCGTGTGAACTCTACGACGACAAGGCGCCGAACACGGTTGCAAACTTCATCGGCCTCGCGCGCGGTCTGCGTCCCTGGAAAGCGCCCGACGGCACCTGGGTGAAGAAGCCTCTGTACGATGGCACGATCTTCCACCGCATTATCAAAGGGTTCATGATCCAAGGCGGCGATCCGATGGGAACCGGCGCTGGCGAGCCGGGCTACGTGATTCCGGATGAAGTTTGGCCTGGCGCAGCGCACGATCGGCGCGGCCTACTCTGTATGGCGAATCGTGGAAAGAATACCAACGGTGCGCAGTTCTTCATCTTAGATGCAGCGGCCCGCCATCTCGACAGCGGCTACACGATCTTTGGCAGCTGCGGGCCAGATTCGGCAATCGAAGCACTCGCAAGCGCTCCGGTGAATGGCGAACGCCCAGTGACGCCCCCCAAGATCAACAAGGTAACGATCCACCGCAAGTGAGCCACGCGGGGCCTGTTGAGGCACCTGCGATTCATCACCCTCAGTCAGCCTGATAGATCCGGACCTGCGTCGGATCGATGTCGTAATACCTCGCGAACTTGGGCCGGCCGAAGCTCAACGCGCCAAAAGCATTGAGAGCGAAAGCACAGGCCGAGACCAGCCAAAACCTGCGCCCAAAACGCAGATCAGACAGCGCTAGGAGTCCGAACAGGAACACCGCATAGTCGTTGGAGAATCGGTATCCAAACTGAAGCCAACCCGTATTTTGGTAACAAAGGCTCGGTAGCGCCACCAACAGCACGGTGACCCAAAGCCCGAGGTCCAAAGCGGTCCGCCTGCGATTCCAGAGCAACGTCAAATAGAATGGGGTGGTGACCCAAAGCGCCAACCCGTGGCCGTTAATCTGAAACAATGTTTCAGGCTTGAGGCCAGTCCAATACGGTAAACTGGTGAGCAGGACGCCCAGATTCTTGGGCAAATAGTGATAACTAAAAAGCCCGAAGCGCTGGATGCGTGACTGCCAGATGATCTGCAGGTACTCGTACCCAAAGTTGAAAGGCTCATCGAAGCGTGCCCAGTTGTGCCAGCAACAGACCAACAGACTGAGCCCCACCGGCAGCGAGAACCAGGCCAGTTTCTTGCTAAATTCCCGCCAAATACGAACTTCCGTGGGCCCCTGGCACACGCGGTACGCCTCAAAAACAAACAGCGGCGTGGCGAACAGCAGAGGGGTGCGACTGAGAAATCCCAACCCCAACATCAAGCCAGCGAGGAATGGGCGTTCGGCTCCGAGTGCCAACCAGAAGTAACTGGCCCCGAGCACCACCGCGACCACGTGGGCCGCAAACCAAACGCTGCCTTGAACAGCTGTGAAGAAGTAAACGCTGCCTAAACCGAAGAGCAACGCCAGAATCGCATTGGACGAACGGTTGCGCTGACTGAATCCAAGCCGGGTCAGTTTTTCAAGTACATAGAAGAGAATCAGCGGGCCAAATCCAGCCAACCACAGAAAAACTTCGCCGTCTCGGACGCGCTCCGCACTCCCTGCCAGTGCCACAAACGGCAATAGCATAACAGCCGGCAACGGCGGAAAGATAACGAACCATTGACCCTGGAATGCCGCGAAATCGTTGCTGCCCGTGTAGCCAGGAGGTGGCCCCGGGAGCGCGAGGCTCCCCTTCAGCCATGCCTCAGCCAACAATGCGAAGTGATTGTAGGCGGTGTGAACCCGAAGCGTCTCAGGTGCGGCGCACAGCAAGAACGCCAGCGTGGTCGCACAGTAAATGCCCACCGCGTAAGCCGCTCGTGCCTTGGCGGTGCCTGCCATCCGTGGCTCAAGGTAGAAGAGTGCCCGCGGGTGGGCAATGCGCCCATGGAAACCGAAACCCAGGTTTGGTTTGCAGTTGCTCAGGCAGAGCGCTAGCCTCCGGCCGTGGCCGAACGTCCCCTATTTGAAGTGCAGCTAGCCGATCTTGAGCGCGGACCGAAGCTCGTGACCTGGCCCATCCCTGATGCTTGGCTCAAAGATTGTCTGCGAGACACGGAGGCTGAGCCCACAGGCGCCCCCGGCGAGGCCACACTGGAACTCACCGAGACGGGCGGTGGAGTCCTGGTGCGCGGCTCGCTTCACGTGGAAATCCAGATGCCCTGCGCTGAAACCCTCGACCCTGCGATCTACCGCGTTGCGTCAGACGTTTTCCTCTCACTGGAGCGGCGCGATACCCCGGAGCCTCGGCCTGCCAAATCGTCCAGGTCGAAACGGAAAGTGGAGCCGCCGAAGAAAAAGGGCGGCTGGGAGGAGACCCCTGAGCTCGTTGCCGAGGAGGCCGGCTCAGACACATTTTCCGGAGAAAGCGTGGTGTTAGACCCCTTTCTGCGCGAGTTCATCCTGCTCGATTTACCCATGGTTCCCCTCCGAGAAGACTTGCGTTCGGGGAAGGCCCCCGCTATCGCTGCGCCCCCACAAGCCGATCAGGAGCAAGAACGCCCCATCGATCCACGCTTGATGCCGCTCGCAGCAATTCGGGAGCGGTTAGGTTTAAAGAAGGAGTGAGCCCGTGGCAGTTCCCAAGCGCAGGAAAAGCAGCAGTAAAGGCGCAATGCGTCGCGCCAATCACGACAAGGTCACGGCTCCAAACGTGATGCCGTGTCCCAATTGTTCGGCACCGATGATTTCGCATCGCGTGTGTTCGAGCTGTGGTTTCTACAATGGCCGAAGTGTCGTCACCAAGGGTGCGACTGAGCAGGCCAAGTAAGCAACGCACTTGAACCCCAAAGTTGCGTGGCTTTTTCCGGGCCAAGGCAGTCAATCCGTCGGAATGGGCAAAGCCCTTTTTGATAGCTCGAAACGTGCCCGAGAAGTTTTCGAACGCGCTGATGCTGCGCTCGGGCGGCCGATCTCCAAGCTGTGCTTTGAAGGCCCCATTTCGGAGCTCACACTCACTGCCAACACGCAGCCTGCGCTGGTTGCTACGAGTATCGCCACGCTGGAGGCGCTCCGTGAGGCGCTGCCTGAACTCCCGGAGCCGGAGTGTGTGCTTGGCCATTCGCTCGGAGAATACAGCGCATTGGTCGCTGCCGGAGCTCTGAGTCTCGAGCAGGCCGTGCGCCTGGTGGAGCTCCGGGGGCGCGCCATGCAAGATGCGGTTCCTGCGGGTGAGGGCGCCATGGCAGCCATCATCGGCGGAGACATTGCCCAGGTGGAGGAGCTGTGCCGTGATGCGGCAGACGGCGAAATCCTTGCCTGTGCGAACTTTAATTCCCCCGGCCAGGTGGTGATTGCTGGCGGCGTGAAAGCGGTAGGGCGAGCCTCGAAGCTTGCCCCCGATCGAAAGCTCAAGGCCATTGCACTGCCGGTGAGCGCGCCGTTCCATTGTTCGCTCATGCGGCCAGCCGCGCAGGCGGTGGCAGACGCACTGAGCCAGATTCAGGTGGCTCAGCCCAAGTTCCCCGTCATCGCAAACTACGACGCTGAACCCAACACCCAAGCGGAGCGGGTGGGCGAGCTGCTCGTCAATCAAGTTTGCTCACCGGTTCTTTGGCAACAGTCGATCGCACGAGCACGCCAACTCGGAGTGACGGTTGCCTTTGAGGTAGGTCCCGGAAAAGTCTTGGCGGGCCTCGTCAAACGTATTGATAAAGAGCTGCGCGTGCTGGGCCTGAGCGAGCCCGGTCATTTTCTCGAAGCGACTGGATTCATTGGGTAATCAGCACCTGTGCCGCGTTGCGCAAGTTGCGTCATTGCGGAAGCGCACACAGACTGGATTCTTCAAACTCCTCGCTTTCCCCCTAGCCACACGCGCCGACCATGGTAAACAGCGCCGCCTTCGCCCGACCATGCGAATCATCCTCAAAAGCCGTCATGTTTGATCTGTCAGGGAAAGTCGCAATTGTTACCGGTGGCTCGCGCGGGATCGGGCGAGCTGCGGCACTGGCCCTCGCTCGGCAAGGTGCACGGGTGGTCGTGGGCTACGCCACGCAGGAAGCGGCAGCGAGTGAAGTTGTTGCGGAAATCTTGGCGCAGGGCGGCACCGCGGAAAGTCTGCATCTGAACGTGCGCGATGCTGCGGCCGCTGAGAACGCCATCGCGGAAACTGCCAAGCGCCTCGGCCGTCTGGATATTCTGGTCGCGAGCGCAGGTATCGCGATCGACGGCCTGCTGTTGCGCCTCAAAGAGGAAGATCTGGACAGTACGCTCACGGTGAACCTCAAGGGTTCGATCGTGTGTGCCAGGGCGGCCATCAAGGCCATGATGAAGCATCGCTGGGGCCGGATTATCTTGCTCTCGAGCGTCGTCGGCGAGATGGGAAACGCGGGGCAAGTTGCCTACGCAGCTTCCAAGGCAGGCCTGCTCGGTGTCGCCAAGACGCTCGCGCGTGAGTATGCTTCCCGCGGAATCACGGTGAATGCCGTGACCCCGGGCTTTGTTGCCACGGACATGACCGCGAATCTTTCGGAAGAGCAGCAGAAGGCCATGCTGAGCGCAGTTCCGCTTGGCCGAGTGGCCGCACCCGCGGAAATTGCCGCCGCTATTGTGTATCTTGCTTCGGATGAAGCAGGCTATATCACCGGACATGCATTGCGCGTGAACGGTGGGATGTACATGTAACTCTGGGAAATTTTCCCAACTTAACGAGCGCAGCTCCCCAATTTCTGACCCTTCGGAGGCCCCATGGCAGAAGAAATCATCGCCAAGGTCAAGCAAATCATCAAAGAACAGCTCGACGTAGACGAGAAAGACATCAAGCCCGAATCCACCTTCATCGATGACCTGGGCGCAGACTCGCTAGGCCTCGTCGAGTTGGTTCTAGCCTTCGAAGAAGCCTTCGAAATCGACATCCCCGACGAAGACACGGAAAAGATCCGAACCGTTCAGGATGCTGTCACTTACATTCAGAAGGCGCGGCAGTAGCCGTTGACTTGAGGCGCTTGTCTATCCCAGCCGCCCAGCCGCCCAGCCGCCCAGCCGCGAGCTGGGGTAGACCGACGCGTCATTGATGGAAGTCCAAGGAGCAAGGATGGAGCGCGTTGTCGTAACAGGTTTGGGCCTGGTGACTCCGGTTGGTATCGGAACCAACGAGAGTTTCGCTGCTTTGATCGCTGGGAAAAGCGGAGTTGGGCCCATCACGCAGTTCGAGATGACCCCTGATTATCCTTCTCGAATCGCAGCCGAAGTGAAGAACTTCAACGCTGAGGATTTCGTCGAGAAGAAGAAACTCAAAGAATGCGGGCGTTTCATCCCGTTCGCCCTGGCTGCCACCAAACTCGCGCTCAGCGATGCTAATTTAGGGCTCACCGACGAAGAGCGGGAGAATGTTGGCGTCTTTATTGGCGTCGGGCTCGGTGGAATTGAGCGCTTGGAAGCCATCAAGGACGTCCTGAACACAAAAGGGCCGACCAAAGTTAGCCCGTACTTTATTCCGAGTCTGATCGCCAATCTCGCGGCCGGGCAAGTATCCATTGAACACGGGTTTCAGGGGCCAAGCTTCTGCCATGTGAGTGCTTGCTCATCGAGCGCCCACGCGATTGGTGAAGCGATGCGTTGGATCCGTGAAGGACGAGCCGATGTCATGGTTGCTGGCGGCGCCGAGGCAACCATTTCGCCCATCGGCATTGCTGGGTTTTCAGCGATGTTCGCACTGAGCCGCCGCAACGACGAACCCGAGCGTGCAAGCCGCCCTTGGGATCGAGATCGCGATGGCTTTGTGTGCGGAGAGGGCGCGGGCACACTGATCTTGGAATCACTCACGCGCGCAAAGCGCCGCGGTGCACGCATCTACGGTGAAGTGACCGGCTTCGGCGCCACGAGCGACGCCTATCATATTACCAAGCCGGCGCCTGAAGGGCGCGGAGCAGTGCGGGCGATGGAATTCGCCTTGAAGGATGCCAAGCTCAACAAGACTGACCTCGACTACATCAATGCGCACGGGACCTCTACACCAGCTGGAGATCGCGAAGAAGCTAAAGCCGTGATCAATGTCTTTGGCGGCCACGCACTCGAAAAGAAACTTTGGGTGAGCTCCACGAAGTCGATGACTGGACACCTGCTCGGCGCGGCAGGCGCGCTGGAAGCAGCAGTCTGCTTGAAATCGATGGAAACAGGTCTGATTGCACCAACCATCAACCTGGAGAATCAGGATCCCGAGTGTCCGTTGGACTTCGTTGCCAACAAGGCACGGGAGCGCAGGATTCGCCATGCTATGAGCAATTCCTTCGGTTTTGGTGGTACGAATGCCACCCTCATCTTCTCAAGTTACGAAGGCTAGTTCGAAGCGGGCCTCTTCATGCAGTGCCCATTTTGCCGAGATATAGACTGCCGTGTCGTGGATTCACGATTGGTTGCGGGGAGTACCGTCACCTGGCGCAGGCGCGAGTGCGAGGGCTGCAAGCGCCGCTTCACTACCTATGAACGCGTTGAGCACAATCTGCCTACAGTCGTCAAAAAAGACGGTCAGCGCGAACCTTTCGACCACGGTAAGCTCGTGCGCAGCTTGCGCATCGCTTGCAATAAACGCCCGGTTTCTGCAGACACTCTCGAAGAGCAAGCCGAGGCCATCGAGCACGAGCTTTCAACTCTGGGAGACAAAGAAGTTTCCTCCGACGTGATCGGCGAACGGGTGATGGCGCGTTTGAAGACGCTGGATGGCGTGGCCTACGTGCGCTTCGCCAGTGTGTACCGTTCGTTTCGCGATATCGACGAATTCATGGACGAAATGGGCAAATTGGTTCACGCCGAGCAAGTGCCGAGGAGCAAGTGATGATGGCCGAGATCGATGAAACGATGATGGCGCGAGCCATCGCCCTCGGTAAGCGTGGCGATCCTTCGCCCAATCCGCACGTCGGTGCAGTCATTTGCCAGGGCACTGAGGTGGTGGGAGAAGGGTTCCACCAAAACGCAGGGCAAGAACATGCAGAGATTGCAGCCCTTCAGCAAGCGGGCACACGTGCGCAAGGTGGCACGATGTACGTGACGCTGGAGCCGTGCAATCACGAGGGCAAAACACCACGGTGCGTGCACGCGCTGCTCGCTGCCGGGCTCAAACGCGTCGTCGTGGGGTGTTTGGATCCCAATCCACACGTTGAAGGCGGCGGCCTCGAGCGGCTGCGGGCTCAGGGCGTGGAGGTTAAGGCGGGAGTCTGCGAAGTCGAAACCAAACAGCTCATTTTACCTTGGGCCAAATACATCACCAAAGGCTCAACGTTTGTCGCACTGAAGCTCGCCATCTCGCTCGACGGTCGCACCGCCACACGCACTGGGGACTCCAAGTGGATCACTTGTGCCGAATCGCGCGCTCGTGTCCACGCCTTGCGCGCGTTTCACGATGGCGTCGTCATCGGGATCAATACGGTGCTCGCCGACGATCCTCAGCTGACCGTTCGCGATGTTTCCGGCAGAAATCCGATTCGCGTGATCATCGACAGCAACCTCCGCCTGCCGTTGAAGTCGCACCTCGTTGATACGGCTTCAGACACACCCACGTGCGTCTTTACGACTGCCAATGGCGGAAGAGCGGTTGCCGACGCGCTCCAGGCTAAGGGCGTCAACGTGATCTACGTGGCGGCCACTGCCGAAGGGCGTTGTGACATGCGTGCTGTGCTGAAAGAGCTGGCTGCGCGGGAAGTGGTGAGCGTGCTTTGCGAGGGCGGAGCCGAGCTCGCGGGTAGCTTGATTGCTGGTGGCTTAGCCGACGAGTTGCACTTGTTCATCGCACCGGTGCTGCTCGGGCCCCGCGGCAGGCCGGGCGCGGTGGATTGGGCTGGCCCGGAGAGCCCCTCGGATGCGCCCCGAATCGAGCCAGCAAATTGGCAGCTTTGCGGAAATGACGCGTACGTGAGCGGGCCGCTCGTCTATCCGCGGAAGGCGTGAAGTAGCACCGAACCACGCGTTCGGACGGCGCCTGGCTACGATTTCGAGGAAAATCAGTGCGTTGCGAGCCAAGACTCTCGATGTTAGGTTTCGTAGGGTCATGGCTATTTTAGAGATCCTTGAATACCCAGATCCGCGATTGCGCGAGGTAGCTAGGCCCGTCGGCGAGGTCACCGAGGAGATCCGCTCGCTCGTCGAGAGTATGGCCGAGACGATGTACGATGCGCCTGGCGTGGGGCTCGCAGCAACTCAGGTCGGTATTAGTCAGCGCATCTTCATCATCGATATTGCGGGAGAAGATGAACCCAGCGATCTCAAGGTGTTCATCAATCCAGAGCTTTTTGACGCCGATGGGGTGCAGGTTTACAAAGAGGGCTGCCTTTCTTTTCCGGGTGCCACCGAAGACATCAAACGAGCGGAACGTATCAAGGTGCGCGCGCTTGATCTCCAGGGGACGGCGTTTGAATTCGAAGCGGATGGCCTCATGGCGGTTGCCTTGCAACATGAAAACGACCATTTGAACGGCATCCTGATGATCGATAAGCTGAATGCCTTTCAACGCCGAAAAATGGGGCGCAAGCTGGCCAAGGCGCGCTCCGAGGACGCCACGACGAGTTAAGCTATCGGGCCGTTAGCGCGAAGGCGGCCGACTGAAAGCAGCTTGGTCGATCTCGACTCCGCGGCTTGCGAGTTCCGCCGCGATCTTGGGTACGGTGCCGGAGGCATTGAAGCTGCCTTCAACCGCACCTTCAGCAGCTGTGCGTTCCACAGAAAAAGTGAAGATATCTTGTAGCCAGATTTCTTCGGCAGTGGTTCCGGAAAGCTCCGCAACTCTGAGCACGCGATAGCGACCATCCGCAAGCCGACACACTTCGACTCCAATATCGAAGCTCGTTCGCACCCATTCGCGGGCTGCACCGGCGCTCAGACCAGGATTTTTAGAAACCAGCACGGCCGGCAGTCGAGAGAGTGCGCGCCGCAGGCTGGGTGCCCGAACAGCGCCCACGATGCCATCCACGCCTTCAACTGCGGCCGACAAAAGTGCGAGTGCTGTATCGGTATCCGAGAGATCAACGATCAACCGGCCTGCACCGCCGCGACGCAGCGCACGAAACAACGAGGAACCATCGGAGCCGAGCTCTGCCGTCGCAAAACAGGTCGTACGCTCACGTGGCAATCCAAACGTTTCTCCATCGGCAACCACGAACAATGAAGGGTCATCGCAGATCGAACACAGGCCGTTCACCAAAGACGCTATGCCCTCGTCGTCAGCCCCTACCACCAAGATGTTGGCTCTGCCTTGCAGGCATTGGTGGAGAAACAACGCGATGGATCGAGAAATGACGCCGTGCCGAACGAGCTCCTCGACAGACCGGAGCGAAGCCCGCCGACGCTTCAAAAGCACCACCGCACCCTCAGGTGACACCTCGCCGAGCACGACTGAAACGGAAGTGCCGTCGGGTAGTTGACGGCTAATGACGGGCTGCCCGGGAGTCAGCGGCTGACCAGCCTTGAGGCACAGCCGACGCACTACCCGCAAGAGCGAGGCTTCTGAAGTGAAGGGTAGCGGAAGCGGCGCATAGCGCCGGTCGCGCTCAACATGAATGCGATCAAACCGGCTGACTGTGATTGCTGTGACGAGCGGATCGGAAAGCAGTGGACCGATCGGTCCAAGTTCCAAAAGCTCGTCTGTGATCAGGCTTTCTGCTTGGTCAGTAGGCAGACCTGAAGGTTGGCCCGAATCACTTTCGTTCAAGGCATGCAAGCGACCCTTGATCGCCTGTGAAACTCGGCCTCGGAGCACAGCTGTCAGCTCCCCCTCCAGCTCACTTTGCGGCACGAGGGCGAGCACCTCTTGCACCAGTTCCGCGAGGAACTGACGCTGCCGATGGATCTCGGGAGTTGCCATGTCGTCCACCACGGGCCGGGGCACCTGGGGCAAGCTCTCGTTCGAACCTGAAGCGCGCGCCTCGGACGAATCCGGCTGGGCGATGGGCGTTCCGGGACCTGAAATGTTAGGAACGCGCGGCGCCAGCGGTACCCGAGATGCGACAAACTCAGTGGCGATACCCCGCGTCGGGCGCATGGACACCACCGGACCCGATGCCTCCGAACGAGATGAAGACGGAGCATGACTCGGGACGGCCACGAGTTGGCGCGCTGAGGACCGTTCCGATTCGTCGGCCACTTCGATACGGAGTACGAAATCTCCGATGTAGATACGGTCCCCTTCGCGGACGATGGTCGCGTGCGAGATCCGCCTGCGGTTCACATACGTCCCATTCGTGCTGTTCAGGTCAGTCACAATGAAGCGCCCGTCTCGATACAACACGCGCGCGTGTCGCTTCGAAACGTTGCCCTTGGGCAGCATCAGATCGTTTCCTTGAACGCGCCCCAATGACAGCTCTGTTGCGTCGTAGACCTCACGACGCTCAGCCCCGCCCTTCTCGCTCACATAAACTGCGAAGACCGGTCCCTTGTTCTGAGAGCTGGGCGATGCCACGCGTGCCTACAACAGATGTTTCAAACGAGCTCCGAGTCTAACACTGCGCGGCGGAAACTTTCAAGCACCAACGGAAACCCCCTACTTGAGCCCGCATTTTGAATTCAGCTGCCGTCTCGCCGATCACGAACATCGGAGGTCACTAAGCCGAGCAGCTCGCCGGCAAGAGCCATGACGTCCTTCTCCGAGAACCCACTAGCGCGGAACTCACGATAGATATTCTTTGCCAGAATGCGGACTGCGCGAGGATCCGCGGTCCCTTGAATCATTGCTTGAGGTTCAGCCATGTGACTTCCCGTCCTACCCTTCACAGAGGATGATAATCAAAAACGGCGGCAAGCATATCTCTTCATTTGTATCTAATGCAAATTAGATTTGATCGGCACCGTAGCTGTGTATCAAGCTTCGCAGCTCTACAGTTGCGCAGTCTCTTTCGCACTTCAGAACATCGTGCCTTGCTAGCAACGCACGGCGTCAAGTGGTTCAACATGTTCGCCCGCAACAGAACCGCAATCAACCGCTGGAATCACACGGACCCACAGCAGAGTACTGGAGGACCACGTGTTTTGTGGGTCGATCCGTCCCACAAAGGAGGCTTGTTACTAAGCACTTTCCGCTGCGCGCAAAGTGCAAGGCTTCGCCAATTTGTGGCTTCTCGGCTACGGGCACGGCAATCCCATCGGGATGAAAGCGCACACCACCGGCAAGCTTTTGATTCAGCGCCTCGTGACGCAGCAGCCAATGTTGGTTTCTACGATTCCTGACACCAACGCAGACCCCGTCCCGCAGGTGGTATTCAGTGTTGCGCGTCACGTACACAGTATGCCGCCGCCGCTCAGGTCCTTCGTAGTCCTTGGTTCCCATAGTGCTTGCCGGCGAGTCTCTCAGGAGTGAGCACGGGTTGTCCAAAATTCGGCGGATCTTGAGCGAGCTCCACCGAGATTCGGAGGGGAACTTGGCCCACGCACCTGGCGGGCGCTTCAGTGTGCTGAGAACTTCGCGCTTCAGAGCCCGGCGCGCTACGCTCTTTGGAGCATGGCACCGCTCCGCCCTGGCCGTCCTGGCATCGCAAAAGCAAGAGAACTTCCGCTGATCCAGCGCCGCGTGGTGGAGCTTTGGCAAAGCAACGACTACCGCTGGCGTGAACTCTTTGCGGCGGCAGACGTGATGAGCGAAGGGGCTACGCGAAAGGACGTTGATGGCGCCGTCTATTACGGTTCAACGAGCATCGTGCTCACTCTCGGAAGCCGTGACGCCGCCGCCGGCGACGCCGACAAACTGGTGCGAGCGTTGTCCAGGGACCCACACGTCCGCCTACGTGCGATTCGCATCGCCTGCCTTGAGGCACAACTCCGAGCAAGAGGCGCCATAGGCCGGGTGCACTCTGAGTTTCGTGTGAAGTCTCACGCAGCCGGCGCCTGCATCGACGTTGACGTGCACGCGAACGTCTTTTCCGATTTGGTAAGAAAACCAGCGAAGGCCAAAGCCTCACTCGAAAAATCGCCCAAGGCGCGAGCCTTTAGATCCAGAGATTAATCTGCGATTGCTATTTTCCCATCCCATCCCATCCCATCCCCAAACTGTCCACAAGCCCGCGGGCTCAGCCCCTGTCAAGCTTCATTTTTCTAAGAACAAGGTCTGGGCAGACGGATTGAAGATTGATAGGCTGCCAGGTCTTCCGTCGTGCTTCTCCAGCCTTCGTGCCAAAGGGGGCACGCTCTCGTTCGTGCCAAAGGGGCCATGCACTCACTACTACTTGACAACCGAGCCTCAGAAGACGAAGGGATAACACAATCCCTTTCTAACTTTGGGGCGCGAGTTCAACGATGAGTCGCAAAAAGCAACGCGACAACAAGGTTATCCATGTCGTATTTGGCCCCGAAGGCGGCCGCGTGCAGCAGCTAGTCACTAATGCCCGCGAGCAACAGGCGGGCGTTGGGGCCGAAGGGCGCGAACCTCTCACAGATTTGTTCTCTCTCACTGAAGTAGCTCGCCTGCTGGGTCTAAGCCCAGGGCGTTTGAGAACTCTTGATCGCGCGGGAGTGGCGTCTCCGGGCGGTCGACGCAACGGGCGTCGCGCCTACACCTTCTCCGATTTGATCGCGCTCCGCTCAGCCCAAACGCTGCTGGCTCACCGCGTGCGCCTGCGTGACGTGACGCGCGCAGTGCACGCCCTGAAGAGATCGCTACCAAAAGTTACCCGGCCGCTGCAGGAGCTACGGATAGTTTCTGACGGCCAGACGGTCGTCGTGCGGACTCAGGATGGCGCCTTCGAGCCACTCACTGGCCAAATGCTACTGGATCTTGAGGTGAAGACGCTGCGCGCCGACGTGGTTCGCGTGCTGCGCCCTTCCGCCGGCAAAGAGCGCTCCCGGACCGCCTATGAGCTGTATCTGCGTGCTAGCCAGCTCGATGAGAACCCATTGACGATGGATGAAGCTGAGCGCCTGTACGCGGAGGCCGTGGAGCTCGACCCTTGGCTTGGCATCGCTTACACAAATCTCGGAAACATTCGCTTTCGCCGCCATGACGCGGAGGGCGCTGAGCGCTTGTACCTACGGGGTCTGGAGATCGATCCCCGCCAGCCTGAGGCTCAGTACAACCTGGGATACGTCATGCTGGAACGCGGACAGCCCGACGAAGCCATCGCACTATTTCTTGGTGCTATCGAATCAGATCCCAAGTTTGCCGATGCTCACTTCAACCTTGCCATGGCGTACGAGCAAGTGGGGGACTCCAACCGGGCGCGCCCATTTTGGAAGAACTACATCGCGCTTGAACCAGCCGGGACCTGGACCGAAATCGCCAAACGCCATTTGTGAGTCCGGAAACGTTTCTTATCGAGCTGGCTCGGTAGCGGCACATTGAGCTAACCTGCCAGCGGATGGCCGAGCTCAGTACCGGAGCAATGCAAGGATTCGGGGACCCACGGGCTCCGGGTGCGATCGGCACACGACAGGGCTTTGTGTTGCTGTATGCTGAGCCAGGCTCACCAACCTCAGGGGCTTACCCGTTTTTTAAGAGCCCTGTGCGCATCGGAAGAGATGAAGCCTCGGATATCCGCCTGGCTGTGACCGCTGTTTCGCGTATCCACGCGGAAGCTGTGGCGACGGATCGCGCGTGGCGGATTGTCGATTGCGAGAGTCGCAACGGCGTGTTGGTGGATGGCGTACGCGTGGCGAGCGAGGTACTCGAAGCCCTCGCCGAGGTGCGGATCGGGGACGCAATCTTCAAATTCGTGGACGCCGAGGCGGAATCCTTTGCTCACTACAACCTGGACGGTTCGATGGCGCCGGGCTGTGAACGACTGGCCGAGGTGCCCTCGCTTTTGGTCGGCGGCTTTCAGATGGATCGCATCGCAGCCGAGATCGAGAAGGTTGGGCCCACCAATCTGAGCGTCCTCATCCTGGGAGAAAGCGGGACCGGTAAGGAGGTAGTCGCCAGCGAGCTGCATCGTCACAGCCGCCGACCGGGGCGCATGGTTGCCGTCAATTGCGCTGCGATCCCTCAAAATCTCATCGAAAGCGAGTTATTTGGCTACCGTAAGGGAGCTTTCTCGGGCGCCGATCGCGACAAGCCAGGGCTGATACGCGCAGCCGACGGCGGAACGCTGTTCCTCGACGAAATCGGGGACATGCCGCTTGAAGCCCAGACCAAGTTGCTCCGCGTTTTACAGGCCAAGGAAGTCCTGCCCGTAGGCGCCACAACACCGGAAACTACGGACGTTCGCATCGCGTGCGCAACCCATCGCGACCTCGCTGCTCTGCAGGCGAAAGGCACATTTCGACTCGACCTTTTCGCTCGCCTGAACGAGTATGAAGTGAACCTGCCACCGCTACGCGAACGCAAAGAGGATCTCTTCGTCCTGACGCGCGAATTTTTAAAACGCCACGGCGCAGCCGAGAAAACGGCTTCCTTTAGCTTCATGACGGCCCTCACTCACTACGATTGGCCCTACAACGTGCGCGAGCTGGAAGCCTGTATCAAGCGTGCGATCGCTCTAGTCGATGGCGACACGCTCGGCGAGGCAGAACTCCCCCAGGCCATCACTGAAGCCATGCAAGGCTACGGCGCCGTGGGCGCCGGGCGCAGCCCGGAGGCGGCTCTTGCCCGCGCGGAGCACGAAGAAAGCGACAGGCCCAGCGCCGGCCAGCTACATGCACTCCTCCAAAAGCACCAGGGGAACGTCGCCGCAGTGGGGCGCGAGCTTGGCAAAGCCCGCATGCAGGTCCATCGCTGGGCGCAACGCTACGGACTCCGATTGGAAGACTTTCGGGCCCCAGATCAACCTTGATCCGTGGTGTGCCCGACGCAGCAGACTCGACTTCCGGATTGACTCGCAGACCCGAAAGGCGCTAGCGGACACTGCTCAAGCGGGCAGTAGAGGTAGTTCCCCCGCACCGTGCCTGGGAGTCCCTGTTGGCCACTCGTCGAAAAACCGGTCCAAAAACGCCAAAATCTAAAACTGGAAGCGCCAAGCCCGCCAACTCGGCTCAACGCGGAAGCAAGCGGACGCGCGGTTCAGACGAAGCGCCCGCCGGTTTGTCTGGCGAAGGGGAACAATCCGTCGCGCTGCACGACATCGCGCAGGCACGTTACCTCAACTACGCGCTCAGCGTGATCACGAGCCGTGCGCTGCCAGATGTGCGCGATGGCTTGAAGCCCGTCCAGCGACGCATCCTGTACACGATGTGGCAACAGCGGCTGACCTCCGACGCCAAACATCGGAAGTGCGCCAAAGTCGTCGGTGACGTGATGGGTAACTACCATCCGCACGGCGATGCCTCGATCTATGATGCCCTCGTGCGCTTGGCACAATCGTTCTCGTTGCGAGCGCCACTCGTTGAGGGTTCGGGGAATTTCGGCTCAATGGACGGCGATGCAGCAGCCGCCATGCGCTACACGGAGTGCCGGCTGGCGCCGATCTCCACCGATCTTCTGAGCGAGCTTGCGCAAGACACGGTTGAATTTCGGCCAAACTACGACGGCACGCGTTCAGAGCCGGTTGTCTTGCCAGCTAAATGGCCCAACCTCTTGATCAATGGTGCGACGGGAATTGCGGTCGGCATGGCCACCAATATTCCGCCCCACAACCCGGAGGAGGTGTGCACGGCCGCCATCCGCCTGCTCGACGCACTGGGCGAGGGCAAAACGCTGAGCGCGCGGGAACTTTGCCGAACCATCAAAGGGCCAGATTTTCCTACAGGCGGGCAAATCATTTCAACCGCCGAAGAGCTCAAAGTCATTTACGAGACGGGCACCGGAAGCGTCAAAGTGCGCGGAACCTACAAGATCATCGCCGATGGTCGTGGGAATCCGAAGATCCACATCACGAGCATTCCCTACACCGTCAACAAGGCAACCCTCGTCGAACGCATCGCCGAAGTGGCGCTCTCGCGAAAGCTACCGCTGCTCGTCGATGTTAAGGATATCTCAACCGACGACGTCTGCATTGAGGTGGAGCTCAAGAAGGAGGCCGACCCCAAGAAGGTTCTCGCCTACCTCTTCAAGCAAACGCCGCTCCAGACCACATTCAGCGTTAACCTGACCTGCCTCGTCCCGACCGAAAATCCACAAGTGTGTCGACCCGAACGGGTGGATCTCCAATCCTTACTCTGGCATTTTCTAAATTTCAGGCTGCAAGTGGTGACCAAGCGGCACCAGCACGAGCTTGCCGCTTTGCAGGCCCGCATCCATATTCTGGAGGGCTTCGCCAAAGTTTTCGATGCCCTCGACGAGATCATCAAGCTGATCCGCAAATCAGAAGGCAAGGCCGATGCGGCGCGGCAGATCATGGCGCGGTTCAAGCTCGATGCGGAGCAGACGGACGCCATTTTGGAACTCAAGCTGTATCGCTTGGCTCGCCTTGAGATCCTCGTCATCCAAAATGAGCTCAAAGACCGACGCAAACGCGCTGCCGAAATCAAGAAGCTCCTTTCGGAATCCGAAGCGCGCGGGCTTTGGCAGATCATTCGGACTGAATTGACCGAGATGGTGGCTTCCTTCGCGAAGTTCTCGAAGCGCCGCACGCTGATCGCCTCGGTGGAAGAGGAGCCCGAGTTTTCGGCGGAAGATTTGATCGTGGCCGAGGACAATCACGTGCTCTTGACGCGAGACGGCTGGATCAAGCGCCAAAAGGAAATCAAGGATCCTGGCTCCACGCGGCTACGCGAAGGGGATGCTGTCTTGAGTTGCGTGGCCGGCTCCACCCGGGCAACCGTGGCGTTCTTCTCGAACTTTGGCACCGCCTACACCTGCCGCATTATCGATATTCCAGCCACCACAGGCTACGGGGAGCCCATCCAAAAGCTCTTCAAGCTGAAGGACAACGAACGCATTCTCGGCTGCTTTTCGCTCGATTCACGGCTCCTCGGCGACATCAAAGGGAGCGAAGATTATATGCCCGAGTCTTACCTCGTGGCAGCAACCAGTGATGGCTACGCGTTGGCGTTTGGCCTGGAGCCGTATTCGGAACCCAGCACGCGAGCTGGACGCAGGTTTGCCCGACCGAGCGACGGCTCCGAAGTCGTTGGCGTGGAGCTCGTCCACGGGAAGGAAACGCTCATCGCCGTTTCGAAGGGTCGACGTGCGCTCCTGTGTTCGATTGCGGAAATCAACTACCTCACCAACCCTGGCAAAGGCGTGACTCTGTTGAAGCTTGAGGGTGACGATACGCTTCTCGGAATCAAGGCGGTGGCTGACAAAGAGACGGCGCTGGTCGTGAAGAGTTCGCTCGGCGGAGAACAAAAGATCAACGCGGAAAAGTACGAGCGGAGCACTCGTGGCGGCAAAGGGCGCGAAGTCATGAAGCGCGGAAGCTTAACCGAGATTGTCCCCGAAGTGCCGGCAGCACCCGCAGCCTTTGAAGAAGGTAATTGAGCCGTGAGCCAAAAGGATCCCAGCATGGAGTACACTGCCAAAGACATCACCATCCTTGAAGGCCTCGATCCGGTGCGGAAGCGCCCCGGCATGTACATCGGAGGCGTTGGCAGTACGGGTCTGCACCATCTTGTCTGGGAAATCCTAGACAATTCTGTCGACGAGGCGATGAATGGGCATGCCACCGAGATCCACGTGACGCTGCACAAAGACGCCGAGTCCGTGACAGTGTCGGACAACGGGCGCGGGATCCCGATCGACAAGCACCCCAAGCACAAGAAGCCTGCCCTCGAAATCATCTTCACCACGCTGCACGCGGGGGGAAAGTTCGACGAAGGCAGCTACAAGACAGCCGGCGGCTTGCATGGCGTGGGCGCCTCTGTGGTGAACGCGCTTTCAACCAAGCTCAAGGTCATCGTGAAACGCGATGGCTTCGAATGGAGCCAGGAATTCAAAACCGGAAAGCCCGTTGGAACCATCACCAAGCTGGGCAAAGCCCGCGGGACAGGCAGCGCTGTCTACTTTCGGCCGGACCCAACGATCTTTCCGAAAACGGAGTTCAACCCAGAAACGATCCGAAAACGCCTTGAGATAGTCAGCTATCTCCACCGTGGAATTAAGGTCGAATTCAGCGACGAAAAGAACCAAACGCACGAAGCCTTCCACCACGAAGCCGGGATCGCCGACTTCCTCAAAGCGATTCTTGAGGAGCACAAAACCAAGCGGGTGCACGACGCCCCGTTCTCGATGCTCCGCGAAAACGGTACGCGGCTCGAACTGGTCCTGCAGTGGACTGAATCCACTGAAGAGAACATTAGAAGCTACGTCAACGGCATCCCCACCACGTCGGGTGGCACCCACGAGAATGGTTTGCGCGCCGGCCTGGTGAAAGCAGTTCGCAACTTCATCGAAACGCACAACTTGACTCCGCGTGGCGTGACGTTGAGTGCGGAAGATATCCGCGAAGGCCTCACGGGCGTACTCAGTGTCTTCATTAGCGAACCGCAGTTTCAGGGGCAAACGAAAGATCGCCTCAACAACCCCGAGGTTCAGTCCTGGGTGGATGGGCTCGTGCGCCCTGCCTTGGAGCAGTGGCTCAATTCAAACAGAACGGTTGCGGAACAAATTGTCGCACGCGTTATCTTGTCCGCTCGGGCACGCGAGGCATCACGTGCAGCCTCGGCTGCGGTCACGCGCAAGTCCGCAACTAGCGGCCGCTTCACGCTGCCAGGCAAGCTCTCGGATTGCACTTCTTCTGACCGCCGGAATTCAGAGCTGTTCATCGTGGAAGGCGACTCCGCGGGTGGTTCGGCGAAACAGGGCCGCGAGCGCGGCAATCAGGCCGTGCTCCCCCTGCGTGGCAAGGTGCTCAACACGGAGGGCATGGCGCTCGGCAAGGTGCTCGAGAACAAAGAATTGTCAGACCTTTTGACGGCCCTTGGCTGCGGCATCGGCGCAAATTTCGATCTCTCTAAGCTGCGCTACGATCGCGTCATTCTTTTGGCGGATGCGGATTCAGACGGGCACCACATCACAACCCTGCTGCTCACCTTCTTCTACCGACACTTGAGTGAACTCATCAAAAACAACCGTGTGTACGTGGCGATGCCGCCCCTCTACCGCTTAGATATCGGCAAGGATACCTACTGGGCCGCCGATGAGCCGGATCGTGTGCGCCTGACCAAAGAGCACCAAAAAGGTAACGCAAAAGTTGAGATCACCCGTTTCAAAGGCCTCGGTGAAATGATGCCGAAGGTGCTCTGGGACACGACCTTGAATCCCAAGACCCGGCGCTTACTCCGAGTGGGTATCGTCGATCCGTTGGCCACCGATCGGGTCATGAACGATCTGATGGGCAAGGACCCACAGGCTCGCTTCCACTTCATCATGGACCGAGCCGAGCAAGCCGAAGACCTGGACGTGTAGCGACCGGAGAATGTGGGGGCGTGTAGGCCTGAGAAGTCTAGATCTCGAAGCGGGCTTAATCCAACGAACCCGTGATCCGTTTGGTCAACTAGCGCGAACCCCATCGCGGGGGTCGCCTCCTCGGCACATGAATGCACCGAAGACTACGGTCCTAAGCCAAACCAAAGCCAAGCAGCCCATGTCGACGGCGGCACTTCAGATTGTGCAGGCGGCCGTGCGGGAGAACGTTAGTATCAGCGATCTTTCCAAATTGGCGCTCGTCGATCCGGGATTTGCTCTGCGTCTGCTAGCGGTGGTCAACAGCGCCGCATTCAAACGTTCTTCCGAAGTTCGCGACGTTCAGCAGGCAGCCCTTTTGCTCGGTATCCGCGGCATGCGCAATATCGCACTCAGCCTCGCTGTGACAGATCTTGTGCCGTTGGGCGAAGGTAGCAAAGTCATCTTAGCTAACTCTATCCGAAGAGCGGTGAGTGCCCGTTTGATCGGAAAAGCGCTGGGACTACGCGAGCTCGACGGCTATTTCACAATGGGGTTGCTCTTGGAATCGGGCCTGCTGCTGCGTGCTCGCGAAGACCTTGCAGGCGCGGCCGCGATCGCGCGGGCTCCAGCCGCGAACCGCGTGATCCATGAACGAGCCGCTGGGTTCGTGCCGCATCCTGAGTCAGGAGCCGAAATGGCCCGCAGCTACCAGTTAGCACCTGAACTTGTTGAAGCGATACGCCACCACCACGATGCCCAAATGCCCGCCGAAAAAGCGCTGCAAGTGGCCTGGCTGGCGGAGCGAGCTTCCGGCGTCTTCGAGTGCGTCGACGCGGTACGAAGCCGACTCGAGCTCCTGACTCAAGCCGCAACTCTGGGGCTCGCCGAGGCCACGATGGATGAGATTCTCGATGAAATTCCGAAAGAAGTAGCCGCAACGGCGGAGGCTTTCGACAGAGACTTAGGGCCGCAACTGGACCTGGCCAAGCTTCGCGATGACGTGAATGCGCGCCTGATCGAAATGAACCAGCAATATCAAGAAATGCTGGGGACGCTCGAACGGCTGTTGACCGAGAAGACGGATCTCGCAGTGCGCCTGGAAGTTGCGAACCAATCGCTCGAACATCTGGTGGCTACCGACGCGCTCACCGGCCTCCCCAATCGGCGCATGCTGGAACAAGCCTTGGCGCGGGACATGGCCTCAGCCATCCGCAACAACACTCCGCTTAGCATCGCGGTTCTGGACGTCGACAAGTTTGGAAACTTCAACGCGACCCACGGCCACGCAGCCGGCGATCTCGCGCTGCAGAAGGTGTCTCAGGTGCTCACTGAGGCAATTCGCCAGAGCGATCTCGCGGCGCGCTACGGGGGTGAAGAATTTGTTCTGCTATTTCCACGTACGGATGCGGAGGGGGCACTCGTGGTGTGCGAACGCGTCAGAGCGGCGCTCGCAAAGGGGGGCGTCGCTCTGGATGGCTGCACGGTGGCCCTGACGGCGAGCCTGGGCGTGGCCACGCTCAAGAGCGGAGAGAACTCAAAGGCCCTGTTTGTTCGGGCGGATGCAGCGCTTTACGAGGCGAAACGGCTCGGCCGAAATCAGGTCCAAATCGCCCCATAACAGCCGGCTACCGCGGCTCAGGCAGTATTTTCTGTGGGAGCTCTGACGCCTCGGAGGTGGGACACCTTGTGCACCCGAACGCGATGGGATAACGCGCGGGCTCGGGTCCGGTGGCTAGACGCCCCCTTTGGCATTTATTCAACACGTTGCACACGCACTCCTTCTCCCCCGATGTCTACCGCCTGGCCAAAGCCTCGCTCGTTGAGCGTCGCCGCTGGTTAGTCCACGGGTACCGTTTGGTACTGCTGCTCGTGTGCCTGTTCAGTCCGGCCGCAGCGTTCGCGCAAGCACCCGACGCGACCGCGGCCCCGGCCCCGGTCGCGCCCAGCAGCGAACCCCCGGTCGCGCCCAGCAGCGAACCCCCGGTCGTGATCCCTCCGACTGAAACGGAACTGGCACGGGGCTTCCCTATTTCGCGCATTGACGTGGCGGGCAATCGACATGTCACACGCGAGGACATTCTCTCGTATTTGCGCGAGCAGCTCGGCGAACCCTTTGATCCCGCGCGCCTCACCGGGGACATTCGAGAACTCTACAATTCAGGATTCTTTGACGATATCGAAGTCGATTTGAGCCGACGCGACGACGGCGTGGTCCTTCGCTTTCTGGTGCGCGAACGACCCACGATCCTGTCCGTCAACTTCGAGGGCAACACCGAGATCGATTCCGAGGATCTCGCTGAAGCCGCCGAAGTGAAGTCGGCTTCCGTGATGAGCTACCCTTCGCTCAACCGCAGCATCCAGAAGATCCGCGACATGTACGCCGAGAAGGGCTTCTTCCTCGCTGAAGTGAAGAGCGAAGTAGCGGCGGCCAAGGACAACCAAGTTTCGATTAAGCTCAGCATCGTAGAACACACGCAGGTGAGCGTGCGGAGCGTGACGTTCATCGGAAACCACGAGATTTCCTCCGAAGAGCTGCGGGCGGCGATGTTCACCGGGAACGCTGGCTTCTTTGCCTTTGGCTCCGGGGGTCCCTTTCGCCAGGACGCTTTTGAGCGCGACATGGGTGTCTTGAGCGGCCTGTACTACGATCGCGGATTTTTGGCGGTCAGCGTGAATACCCCGCGCATCATGCTGACTCCGGACAAAAGCGGGATCGAGGTGTCCGTTACGATCAACGAGGGTCCTCGCTACAAAATCCGCCAGCTTCGCATCTACGAGCGAGGCCCCGACGGCGGCGAAGTGGAGCCGATTGGTGGGCGGCGGCGCCTCGCTTCCATGGTCGAAGCTCGCTCGGGAGATTACTTCAACCGCGCCAAACTGATTCAGGATCTTCAGGCGGTCCGCACCCTGTATCGCGACAACGGGTTCGCACACGTCGAGGCAGCACCGGACACCCAAACCTACCCAACAACTCACGAGGTCGACGTCGTGGTGCCCATTGTTCGCGGGCCATTGGTTCGTTTCGAACGCATCGAAATCCGCGGCAACAGCAAGACGCGCGACAAGGTTGTTCGGCGAGAACTCGAGGTTTATGAAGGCGAGCCCTTCAACGAAACAGCTCTCGACCGTTCACGCCGACGTGTCACAGCCTTGGGCTATTTTGAGCGAGTCGATATTTCGACCGAGGAGGGCTCCAGCCGCGACAAGATGAATGTCTATGTCGAGATCGCCGAGAAGCCGACGGGGACTTTTCAGGTGGGCGCGGGCTTTTCAAGCGTTGAGAATTTCATCCTGACGGCGCAGATCCAACAGGCCAACCTTTTCGGCAACGGGCAAAGCTTCAGCCTACAACTCCAGGCAAGCCGTGCCCGGCTGCTTGCGAACGCCAGTATCTTTGAGCCTTATTTTCTGGATAGCCGCTTCAATCTCGGCATCAACATTTTCAATCAAGAGACCTTCAATCAAGATTTCTCCCAGACCACACGCGGCAGCGCTCTGACCTTTGGCTATCCGCTGGTCGAGCCCGAGCTCACCGCGTCGCTCACGTACACGCTTCAATCTGACCAGGTTTCAAGCGCGAGTGGCAGCAATCTCTTTGGCACCTCGAGCAGCGCCAGCACCTTCCAGCAACTGCCGCTGGCGAATCTCTTCAGCGACGGTCTCACCTCCAGCTTTCGTCCCGCGCTCACTTACGACACGCGCGACAACCGGCTCTTCACCACCAGCGGTATCTTCACCAAACTTTCTACTGAACTGGCGTCGAGCATCTTCGGTTCTGACAACCAGTTCCTGCGCAACAGCTTCCAGGGCCGCTATTTCTATCCTGTCGGTTCGGGGTTTGTGCTCAAGCTCAACCAGGAATTTGGCCTCATCACTAGCCCGACCAAAGAAGGCGTGCCGATCTTTGTTCGTTATTTCCTCGGAGGCATCACCGATCTCCGTGGCTTTCAATACCGGAGCGTCGGCCCACGCCTACCGCTCACGCAATCCACCGATCCGAATAGTCCGCCGAGGAGCGATGGCGCGCGTATCGGTGGCAACCTACTTTACTTCCAAAACCTGGAGCTTGAGTTCCCTCTGGTTGAGGCGGTCGGCGTGCACGGGGTCTTTTTCACTGACGCCGGCAACACCTGGAATACCGAAGCAAACTACTGCGATACCGTGGGTGGGAGCGCTCGCTTCAGTTTGCAGAGCCCCTGCTTCAATGGGCTAGATAGCCTGAGCCGGCTGCGTACCTCTTGGGGCTTTGGCATTCGCTGGTTTTCGCCGCTCGGCCCGCTTCGCTTCGAGTGGGGCTTCCCCTTCAAGCCGCTGCCAACCGAAGAGAGCAGCGTGTTCGAATTCACGATTGGGAATTTCTTCTGAGCTCGCCACCGAGCCGGCTACCATCTCGCCACCCCGGACGCCCCGCGGAAGACACCCTCCTTTCTGCACCCGTGCCTTCGGAGGACAGTGAGACCCTCTCCGACGAAAGGCTCACTCGTGTCGAGATGCGATGGATCGAGCTCGACGCGCGACTGCGAGATCTGGAGCAAGGAAGCAACCGGGCGCGAGGTGGGGCGCGCGAATGGTTGGTATGGCTCGCCCTCGTGGGCCTACTTTTGCTGGCCTACAAGGTGCTTTTGGGCTGATCTCACCCCTTCGGCAAAGCGCTGTTTCTTCCCCCAAAAAACCTTGCCTGCAAGTGTTGTCGGCTGAGCGCAGCTGGGCTACCTGGTGGGTGTGCCCAGACTCAGTTTCGCCTGAAAAAGGCGAGCATGGGCCCCCGTGAAGCCCATGTCAGACGAGACCGCAACGCCCCCAGCTGGACCTCCAGCGCCGAACTCTCAACCCATCAGCATTCACGACGAAATGCGTACGTCCTATCTGGACTACGCCATGAGCGTCATCATCGGGCGTGCCATCCCAGATGTTCGCGATGGGTTAAAACCCGTGCACCGTCGCATTCTTTTCGCGATGAGTGAGTTGAACCTCGGCCCCGGTGGCGCCTACAGGAAGTGCGCGGCGGTTGTCGGAGAAGTGCTGGGTAACTACCATCCCCACGGCGATGCCAGCGTTTACGACGCCCTGGTGCGTATGGCGCAGGACTTCAGCATGCGGCACATGCTGGTGGACGGTCAGGGTAATTTTGGATCCGTCGATGGTGATCGGCCTGCAGCCTACCGTTATACCGAGTGCCGATTAGCGCGCCTCGCTGTCGATCTGCTAGCCGACATCGACAAAGACACCGTCGATTTCACGCCGAATTTCGATGAGTCGAAGCAAGAGCCGCAGGTTCTCCCAACCCGGTTTCCGAACCTTTTGGTGAATGGGTCCGGCGGCATCGCCGTGGGCATGGCCACCAACATCCCGCCCCACAATCTCAAAGAAGTCATCGACGCCACGATTCACCTAATCGGGACACCCGAAGCCAGCATCGAAGACCTCATGCAGTTCGTGCAGGGGCCTGATTTCCCAACGGCCGGCATCATTCATGGGCGCGCCGGCATTCTCCAGGCGTACCGGACAGGCCGCGGCAGCGTGATGATGCGCGCGCGAACGATCACTGAGGCTGTTCCGAACAGCCAGGATCGCGAGCAGCTCGTCGTCGTTGAGCTGCCGTACCAGGTTAACAAAGCCCGGCTCCACGCCAAGATCGGTGAGCTGATGCGGGACAAACGCATCGAAGGCATCAAAGAGGCACGCGACGAAAGTGATCGCGACGGCATGCGCTTGGTGATCGAGCTGAAGAAAGATGTGCACCCCCAGGTGGTGCTGAATCAGCTGTATCGCCTGACGGACCTGCAATGTTCGTTCGGCATTATCAATCTCGCGATCGTCGAGAATCGCCCCGCCGTGCTGGACCTGAAAGAAATGCTGCGGCTCTTCGTCGAGCATCGGCGTGAGGTTGTGAGCCGCCGCACGCGCTTCGATCTTGCAAAATCAGAAGCAGCCCGAGAGATCATCGAAGGCCTCGGAATGGCCATCACCGAGGTAGATTTGGTGATCAAGACGATCCGTGCCTCGCAGGATCCGGACGAAGCTCGGCTCGCCCTGATGGCCTTGCCGCTCAAAGGCTTGGAGGCCTTCGTACGTCGTGCAGGTCGCCCCGAGAGCGAAATCGCGGAGGCAGCGGCGCGCACGGATTATCGACTGAGTGAGCGCCAAGCCAAGGCCATTCTTGAGATGCGCCTGTCCCGCCTCACGGGGCTGGAACAGGAAAAGCTCGCCGCAGAGTACGGCAGCCTTTCAGAAGCGATCGCTCGGCTGAAGGCGATCTTGGCGGATGAGCGCGTGCTCATGGATCTCATCGTGACCGAGCTCGAAGAGGTCAAGAGTAAGCATCAAAATCCGCGCCGAACCGAGATCATTGAGGATGAAGCCGAGATCCAAGTCGAAGATCTGATCCAGGAAGAAGAAATGGTCGTTACCATTTCCCATTCTGGGTACATCAAGCGCACTCCGCTCTCGACCTACAAGGCACAAAAACGCGGCGGCAAGGGCAACAAGGGCATGGAAGCCCGCGATGATGATTTTGTTACCCAGCTCTTCGTGGCCTCAACGCACAGCTTCGTGTTCTTCTTCAGTAATCGCGGCAAAGTGTACGTGAAGAAGATTTACGAAATCCCAGCCGCAGCGCGTAACGCCAAAGGCCGCGCCATCGTGAACTTCGTAGGAATGGAGGAAGGCGAACGCGTCGCAGCGATTACGCCCGTGCCTGGAATTCAAGAAGGCCTGTTCGTGATCACCCTCACCCGGGGTGGACAGATCAAGAAGACGAGCATCCTGGATTATCAAAATTACCGAGAAAAAGGCATCATTGGCGTCAAGATCGCGGACGACGATCAGCTGCTCACCGCTGCCGTCACGGACGGAACCTGCGACCTCTTGATTGCCACCAAACTAGGCAAATCGATCCGTTTCGAAGAGGATCAAGTGCGCCCAATGGGCCGCAACACGGCGGGCGTGAAGGCGATCGAGCTCTCAGAAGGCGATGAGGTCGTCGGCTTCGCTAGCACCCAGCCTGATCGTGACATGGTGCTGACCGTGTGTGAGCGCGGCTACGGTAAACGCACGAAGCTTGAGGAATTCCGCAAACAGCATCGCGGTGGCAAAGGCATTATTCTCATCGATGCCAGTGACCGAAACGGTCCAGTGGTTGGGATAGCTCTCGTGAAGCAGAACGATGAGCTGGTACTGATCACCGACAAGGGTCAGATCATCCGCACCCAAGTGACCGGCATCCGTGAGACAGGCCGCAACGCGCAAGGCGTCAAGGTGATGTCTGTGGACGAGGGAGAACGCGTCGTTGCCATGGAGCCGGTCGGCGCGACCGACGAAATCGACGGTGATGTAACCCCCGAGGACGGCTCCGATGCCAACACGGAAAACACTGAGCACAGCGAAATCCGCAGCGAAGAAAGCCCCAGCGACGAAGCCGAAGCTCGAGAAGAGCCGCCCAGCGACGAAGAGCCGCCCAGCGACGAAGAGTAGCCCAGCGACGAAGAGTAGCCCAGCGACGAAGAGTAGCAGCCCTCAGCAAGGAACACGCGAAACCTTCGCGCAGTTGAAGCGCTTGCATCCCGATGCGCACTGCGAGTTGGTCCACCAAACGCCATTTCAGCTGCTCGTGGCCACGGTGCTCTCTGCGCAGAGCACCGATGTAGCGGTCAATCAAGTGACCGGCGGGCTCTTTGCCCGCTACCCGAGCCCCGAAGCGCTTGCCAAATCCAAGGCGGCCGACGTGGAAAGCGCGCTGAACCGCCTCGGGATGTTTCGCCAGAAAGCCAAGAACATCATTGGCCTCTCGCAGCAGCTGGTGGAGCGGCATGCGGGCCAGGTCCCGAGCACTTTGGACGCTCTCATCGCCCTCCCAGGCGTCGGTCGGAAGACTGCGAATGTGGTGTTGGGCGTGGCATTTGGCGCGCCAGAAGGTGTCGTGGTGGACACCCACGTGCAGCGGATCAGTCAGCGCTTAGGCTGGACCCAAGAGCTGACACCTGAAAAAATCGAACGAGATCTGATGGCTATGTTTCCAAAGTCTGACTGGGATCGCTTGAGCCACACCCTGATTTTTCACGGGCGACGCGTATGTGCCGCGCAGAAGCCAGCCTGCGCTGCTTGCTCAGTGAGCGGGAATTGTCCGAGCGCCTTTCACGCTGAGAACATCGGGCGCAAGCCACCCCGCAGCCGCGCCAAGAGCTAACCACGCCGTGCAGTCACTCTAGGAGCGTGGCCAGCAGCCGCTCCGATGCGTTGTAGGGATCGAGAATTCCCGCCTCCACCGCTGAAGCAAGTACGGAAAGAAATTCGGCGTGCTGCAGCAGTGCGCGCTCCACGACTTCGTGGCGCAAGTGAGTGAGCAGGTTGCGCTTCACCCGTTCGCTCCGCGCTTGGCGCCCGACGGCTGAGGAGAGCTGCCAAATCCGATGCTGCTCGATCTGAGCCAGCAATGCATCGATCCCCTGATTCTGAGTAGCCACGCAGCGAACAATGGCAGGGACCCAAGCGTTCAGTGCGCCACCGAGTGCAAGCGCTTGCTCAAGATCCGCAGCCGTGCGGTCAGCGCCCGCGAGATCGGCTTTGTTGAGCGCAAACACGTCGGCGCATTCGAGGATCCCTGCTTTCATGGCTTGAACGGAGTCCCCCATCCCGGGCGTCAACACGACGACACTTGTTTCGGCGGCAAATACCACGTCGAATTCATCCTGCCCTACCCCCACCGTCTCCAACAAGACCACCTCCGCCCCCCACGCGGAGAGCACCCGCGCCACATCAACTGCGGAACGCGAAAGGCCCCCCAAAGCCCCGCGGGTGGCCAGCGAGCGAATGAAGACTTCAGGATCCTCAAAGTGTTGCTGCATTCGGACGCGATCCCCGAGAATGGCACCTCCGGAAAAGGGGCTGCTAGGATCGATCGCCACCACAGCAACACGCTTCCCAGCGGCTCGAAAATGCTTGACCATGGCCGCGACCAGTGTGCTCTTGCCCGCACCTGGACTGCCTGTGATACCGATCCAAAATGCGGCTCGAGTGTTGGGGTAAATCTCTTTGAGCAGTGCCCGGAAGCCCGGACCGCGGTCATCCACCAACCGGCAGGCACGAGCCGCCGCACGCACTTCCCCCTTCAACACGCGCGCTACAAGATCCTGCACCGTAGGCTCAGAGTACGGCTCCGGCAAAAGTGGCGCAAGACGCGCAATTTAGGACTTTTTGCCAGCCGCCAGCATATTTTCAACAGTTCGCGTGGTCATCGTTCCATCGACCATATCGGGCTCACGCAGCAGACGTTTGTGCAGCGGGATGTTGGTCTTGATGCCACCCACGATGAATTCATCCAGAGCGCGCAGCATGCGGGTGATGGCCACCGCACGTGTGGGTCCGGAAGTGATGACCTTCGCGAGCAAGGAATCGTAGAAGGGGGGCACGGTGAATCCGCCGTAAATTCCCGAATCAACTCGCGTGCCGTTGCCGCCTGCCGGGTGATATTCGGTGATCTTCCCGGGGCTTGGCGCGAACGTTTCTGGATCCTCAGCCATGATGCGGCATTCAATCGCGTGCCCACGGAACTTCCACGAGCGCGTGTCTGGCAGGGTCAATTTCTCGCCTGCCGCCGCACGGATCTGCTCGACCACCAGATCGACGCCCGTGGCTACTTCCGTGACCGGATGCTCCACCTGAACGCGCGTGTTCATCTCCATGAAATAGAGCTGTTTGTCTTCATCCAGCAGAAATTCGAGCGTTCCAAGCGACGTGTAGCCCGTTTCGCGAATTGCCTCGCGAATTCGTTCGCCCATCGAGGTGCGCAACGCTTCATCGATCGAGGGGCTGGGCGCCTCTTCTATCAATTTCTGATTTCTGCGCTGAAGCGAGCACTCTCGCTCGCCGAGCGTCCACACTTGCCCGTGCTTGTCGGCTAGCGCCTGAAACTCGATATGCTTCGGGCGTTCAATAAAACGCTCAAGGTAGAGTTCTGGATTCTTGAAAGCTGAGAGGGCTTCCGCAGAGGCCGATTCAAAAGCACGCGCCACTTCATCCGCCGTGCGCACCACTCGCATCCCGCGACCACCACCACCGCCACGCGCCTTGATCATCACCGGGAACCCAACCCGCTTAGCCTCCGCCTCGGCGTGCACGGCGTTATCAAGGGCCACGCTGCCGGGCAGGAGCGGCAGGCCGAACGTCTTGGCCACTTCGCGCGCCGAGAGCTTATCGCCCCATTGCTTCATCGATTCTGAGCTGGGCCCGATGAACGTCAGCCCGCATTTTTCGACAATTTGGGCAAAATTAGCATTCTCAGACAGGAATCCGTAGCCGGGGTGAATGGCATCCGCAGCGGCTATTTCAGCGGCGCTGATGATCGCCGCAATGTTGAGATAGCTGTGCACGGCAGGCCCGGGACCGATGCAGATTGCTTCATCCGCAAAGCGTGCATGGAGAGCATTCGCGTCCACATCCGAGTGAACGGCAACGGTCTTGATCCCGAGCTCCCGACACGCACGAATGATTCGAATCGCAATTTCGCCGCGGTTGGCGATGAGAACCTTTTTAAACATGAGTTCTGTCGAATTCCGGTGCTGGATTCAAAGTGGGTTACTTCTTCACGCGGAAAAGCTTCTGTCCAAACTCCACGCTCTTGCCGTTCTCAACCAGCACTTCCAAAATAGTGCAGGCAAATTCCGCTTCGATCTCGTTCATGAGCTTCATGGCTTCCACGATGCAAAGGGCTTGCCCCGTAGAAACAGTGGAGCCGGGTTTCACGAAGGCTTCCCCTTCAGGCGACGAGGAGCGATAGAAGGTGCCGACAAAGGGTGAGGTTACAAACACTCCGGCCTCATCCGCCGATGGCGCGGGCAACGCTGGCGTAGCTACTGATGCGGGCGTTGGGGCGGCTTGGGGAAAGGAGCTGACGAGCGCAGGCACACGCTGGCCGCGATCGAGTGTGACACGGATCCGGTGCTTTTCGTCTTCGAACTCAAACTCGCTCACCTTTCCGTCTTCGAGGGTTTTGAGCAGATGCTTGAGTTGCTTGAGGGGGATATCCACGTTGTACTGTCTCCGGCGCTTGGCCGACGAACCTAGTCGAGACTGACCGCGAGTGACAACACACTCTCGGCGCGAATCTCGCTACGCAAGGCTCATCATTGTGCGTCGCACTGCGTTATTTTGGCTGATACTGGCCAGAGGCTTCACAAGCGGGCCAAAATTCCGTCAAGCGCGATCCGATACGAAGCCGTTCCGAATCCCGAAACCGTCCCTAGGCAGGCAGCAGCCACACACGAATGATGCCGAAACTCCTCCCTGGCCGCGGGGTTGGAGAGGTGTACCTCTACAGTGGGTACACGCGTGCCTTTGATGGCGTCATGAAGCGCGTACGAAGTGTGCGTCAAAGCTCCGGGATTCAGCAGGATCCCGGAGGCTCCGGTGTCCTCTGCCTCCTCAATCCACCCGATCAACTCTCCCTCGTAATTGCTTTGGCGACACACGAGCGTCGCACCTGCGCGGGCTGCAACCTCTTCGAGCGCACGGTGCACTTCTTCAAGCGTGGCCTTGCCGTAAACTTCCGGTTCACGCTTTCCGAGCCGATTCAGATTCGGTCCGCTCAGGACGTACACGCACGGCGTTCTTGGCTTACGAGTTGCGGCCATTTTTGCGCTGGCTCAGAGTTCGAGTTCCTTCTTAAGCTTCGGCGCACAGACTCGCATGAGGTACCGGGCTCGACCCATGTTGCCATCGGGCGTCATGGTCACTGCCATGAAGTACCCCTCATTGATGACCCGAATGAGCGTCGTGAGCTTTTCGCTCTTGAACGCCACTTCCTTCGTTTCGCCAGCCTCCAGCATCTGGGTGGTGCGCTGAATGGCTTTCACCACGACGCTCACTTCAGCGCCGACGACCTCCATATCGAAGGGGCCTTCGTTCCGCGTGTAGACCTCGAGTGGGATCCCTTCGAAGTCCATAACAACGCCAGCCAGGCCGCCGTCGGTGCTGTCCACAATCCCCTGAAGCGACTCTTTAAACATAGGTCTCAGCGTACCCGGTTTCCCTGAGAGAGTGAATTTCCTCGGCCACCGGCTGGCTTATTGAACCCCGAAGACCGCTCAAAAATGGCCCTATCCAAGCTTTTGCCCGTTCGAGGGCCGGCGGGCCGCGCTCGGTTCCCGAAACACGAGGGCGCCGCTAGACTCCGCCCCATGTCGACTTGGGCTCGCTCGCTGGTTCGAAGTATCTTACCCCTCGCTGCTTTTCTGAACGTGCAGGCCCTTCCTCTTTGTGGGGCTGCCGCCGAAAGCGAGGTCGCAAGGGAGCCTGTTGCGACGGCTGAGGCCACGCCGGCAGCGTCGACGGAAGTCACCACGCCGACAGTTGCGGCTCAAAAGGACGAAGCCAAGCCTGCGAAGAAAGACGCCGACGACTTCACCCATGGTTTTCGCTTCGGCCTACGCATGGGTGTCATCGGCGGCCTGCGCATGGTGTTTCGATATTCAGGCGATAGCGCGTTCTGCAAGCAACCAGAAAAAGATCCTGGTGAAGCTCAGAAATTCTGTGGGCATCAAGCGCCGTATGGCCTTGAGAGCGCCCTTAGCTTTGCGGTCACTGATAGCTTAGAGCCGTTTGTCTGGGGCCGATTCGGATTGAGTGGTGAACTGGAAACGAATACGAAGCCGATACGCATGTTCGGCATTGGAACACGCATTTACTCGATGCAAGATTCGCGTCTTAAGATCTTCTTTGAACCGGCAGTCGCTTGGGAAACCGAGGGCGGAGGCAACCAGCCCCGCTATGAAAAGTTCGATTATCCGAAGGAGCTGGCGTTGCACCTGGGAGGGGGGCTGCAAGTGGAGCTCCACGAATATGTTGGAGTATTCTTGGATGCCGGCATGACCACAGGCGTGATTCGCTCACTCAACAGCAACCTGGAGGTGCAGGTGGGTCTCCAGGGGCGAACGCCTGCGCTCTAGCCATGAGTGAGCGCCCCTTCCGAGTGCTGGGCCTGCAGCAAATCGCGATCGGCGCCATAGATCGCGGCCCGCTCCTTCGGCTTTGGGTCGAGCTTTTGGGTCTGACTAAGATCGGGACGTTTCGCAGTGAATCTGAGAACGTCGAGGAGGACATTTTGGAGCTTGGCTCGGGTGCAGCGACCGTTGAAGTCGATTTAATGCAACCTATCGATGTTTTGGGGCGCCCAAGCGTTCACCAGCCGGCGCTCAATCACGTGGGCTTGTGGGTGGATGATTTGCCGGCCGCCCTGGCGTGGCTTTCGGAGCGCGGCGTACGCTTTGCACCGGGTGGGATCCGCCGTGGGGCCTCGGGCCATGACGTGTGTTTTATCCATCCTAAAGGCAGTGCGCTCGAACCTATCGGGGGCGAAGGCGTGCTGATCGAGCTGGTGCAGGCGCCTGCGGAGATGCTGGCCTAGTGTTGAGCCTGTTGACCTTCAGTACGATAGGAAATCCCGGCCCATGACCTGGACAGCGTAGCTACCCGGGAACGCCCAAACAAGCACGTTGCCTCGCCGGCTGCGCCAATGCCGATCGAAGCACCCGCAGGACCCGTCGGTGCGATGCAATAGTCGGAGGCTCGGAGGCTCAGCTGCAACCCACCCAAAAGGCTCTGTCGACTGGCACACCTGCTGGGTTATCAATAGCTGCGTACAAAAGGCGCCCATCCTTCGCAAGAATGGTCCAGGCGGCCAGGTACTCGTCGTTCGCAAGTGGCGTAAACTGCCCAGCCATAGTGAAAGGCCCTCGCCTGTCTTCGGGCTTGCTCCTCAACCCCCTCCCGCGCCACCACCGGTTTCGGTTGGGCCGCTTTGGTTCAGTTTTGTTGAGATTCTGACGCCGGGCTCTTGTTGCCCTTAGGGGTGTTTCCTTGTTGAAAGTGAACACGTCAGTGCGGAGATCCATTTGCACCGGTATCCTACTGGTTTTTGAGCGCCGTCGGTCGTGTTCACCGCTGCCTGGGCTTCGTTGATGTGGTTCGGAGGGTCCAGATCGCCATCGGCTGAATAGACTACTCTTGGCGTGGCCTTCGGAGCGCGGCGTACGCTTTGCACCAGGGGGATCCGCCGTGGGGCCTCGGGCCATGACAAGCCCCGGCAAACCCCGAGCGCGCGGCTACCCTACTCCACGCCCCCAGACGCAGCCCGTACACTCGATAGCTCGGCCCTTTGACCAATTATCGCCAATAGACTAATATAGTCAACCATGTGGATTCAAAGAACTTTTGAGCACACTTGGCGCCCGGAGAGTGGTCAGCCCGTGAGTGTCCTGCTGGGGCCACGGCAGTCCGGTAAATCGAGTTTCCTTGAACGGCGTGCGGGGCCCAGCCGTCGCGCAGTGAGCTTCGACGATCTGTCGACGCGGGCGCGAGCAAGCGAGAACCCGGCATTGTTCTTGGATGAACTTGGGCCAGAGGTATTGATCGACGAAGCCCAGTACGTCCCCGAGCTGTTCCCGGAGTTGAAGATTCGGGTCGATGCCGTCAAGCGCCGAACACGCGCCGGCAGTCCTGGGCCTTCGTTCTCCGCTTGGCTCACGGGCTCCAACCGTCTCGTGCTCGATCGCGAGGTGGCCGAGAGCCTCACTGGACGTGCGAGTTACTTTCGTTTTCACGGTCTGTCGGTCGCCGAACTCGCGGCAAGCCTGGGAAAACCGACGTTGGCAGATCTGTTCAGCTTGGGAGGGTTTCCAGAGCTCTGGACGTCGCGTCAACTCGACCCGGTGCGCTACTTGAACGACCACCTACAAACAGCGCTCGAAAGGGACCTGGTGCGCGCCGCACGCATCGAGAAGGTGCCTGAGTTCCTGCGTGTGCTGCGCTTGCTCGCGAGCCGTGTGGGCGGACTCTTCGTTGCATCCGAGCTCGGCCGCGACGCAGGGATTCGTTCCAGCACGGTGACCGACTGGGTCGGCGCCGTGGAGCGCATGATGTACCTGATCGAAGTTCCGGCCTTCACGACGTCACGCACGACCCGCCTGATCAAGGCCGCCAAGTATTATTTTTTCGACACTGCCCTTGCGGCGCGCCTTCAAGGCTGGAGTCAACCTGAACCGCTGTTAAACAGCCCTGCGGTTGGTCCGCTATTCGAAAATCTGGTTGTCGCCGAAGTGGCGAAAACGCGCGACGCGCATCAACGTAGCTGGGAGCTGAGCCATTTCCGCACCAAGGAAAAAGAGGAAGTCGATTTGCTCGTCAGCGACGGAACGCGACTGGTTGCTATTGAATGCAAGCTCTCGTCTCGTCGTGCGGCGGAGGTGACGCCGCCCCGTTCCCTGTCCCTGCTCGGCCCGTTGCCTTTTTTAGCGGTTTGTTTCGATGCGCCCCCAAGCGCGCGAGGCCAAGTGGAGGTCGTGCAGCTGTCGAAGCTCGGCCCGAGGTTGCTCGAACTCTTGAGCGGGTGAAAAGCGTCGCTTGCGCCGCTTCGCTAACGCTGCGATTGTTGATAGCCGGAAACCAACCAACGATCAGAACAAGGCCCGCTCTACTTCTGGAACCCAGGAGCCCGTCTTCACGTCTAAGGCGCGGTTCCTTCCCCCATCATCCCAGTACGCCCAACCAAAACCCCGGCGTTCAGCCTCCGTGCGGGTGATCCGAAGGAAATTTTCTCTCGATGTCGGGTCCGCCTTGTCAATCGCGGCAAATTCACCGAGGTAAACTCGCTTGCCCGTTGTTGCCACATACTTCGATGCGAACTCGAATTGTCGAGCAATCGCTCCTGGCCCGCTTGGGTTGGTGGCGGCGGGTAGCGAATTGTAGTCCCTAAACCAGTTTCTCACCCACTCCAACGATTGCGCACCCGCGGCCGGTTGCAACGGCTGTGGCGGCGGTCCCGGAAAAACCACGCCTTCGGTCTGGTACTCCGGTCCCATCCAGTCGGCGCCCTGGTGAGTGAAGAGGATGGGCTGGTACATATGAAACGACGCCACGATCCGCGCGTCCTCGGGCAGCTCCAGCTTGTTCAGATACTCTGAAGCGGCCCAGGAGTAGCTATCCACGATGATGAGCCGGGTGGGATTGGACTCCCGCACTACGGGGATAGTCTGTTTTACGAGTTCGTTCAGCAGAACGGGCGTCAGGTTCTTACACGGTTCGTTGACGAGTTCAAAAGCTACGGTTGGCGGCCGATCTTTGTAGCGCTCAGCAATCTGCCGCCAGATTGCGACGAACCGCTCCATATGTGCTTTGGGGTCGTCCATCAGCTCGTTGTAGTGGTGAAGGTCAACCACCACGCTAAGGCGCCTTACGGTTGCCCTCTCAATGGCCCAGTCCACCCGCTGCAGGAAAGACGGCTCCAGCGTGAAAGGCCTCTGATGCGCCGCGTGGGCGCTAAAACGCACCGGCAGGCGCACGTGATCTAGGCCCGCAGTAGCTACGCCTTCAAAATGTTGTTCCGTGAGCGTGACTCCCCACTCACCTTCACTCGGCGCATCCAACGCATTACCCAGATTGAGGCCGCGCGTAAAACCTCCGATAACTCCACTCTTCGGATCCACGGCTTCGCCACTACTGCCATTCAACGCGTTGGACTCTGCCGCCTGGAGTTGACGCTTAGGGATGCAGCTTGCGCTGACAGCTGCGGATAAACTGAGCTCAAACAGAGATCGTCTGCGCATGCTTTGCGCATAGCGCGCACGGGCTCACGAGGAAAGGCGCCGCCTGCGATCGCTCAGATCGCAGTTGTTTCCACTTGGTTCGTGGCAGCTGTTGGTAACGCGTGCAACGCGAGCGGTCCGGTATTGTCCTCCAAAAAATGCGAAGGAGCGATGCAAGCGATCACATTGGCGCGCGCTTCAAAACGCGATACCTATACAAGCCACATCGGAGTCGTGTATGAGCACTATGCAGTGGGTTCGAAGCGCAGGCCCTTGGGTTCTGTTATTTTTGGCAAGCTGCTCCGCAGGTGGCGTGAAGGATAAACCGAGCCGCGGGGAGCCCGAGCCTTCGCCAACGGGTTCAAGTACACAACCGCCTCCCGGCATCGATATTTCCCCAGACCCAGGAATTACCATTGGTGGAGCATCCTGCAATCCTTGCACCCATTTTTCGGGGGGCCCCGTTTTTGAAGAGGGCCTCACCGCCCAAGTCGCGGCAGCGTTTCCCGCCCCTTCTGGCGCTGGCGGCCCGTGCATCATCGAGCCTCAGGAAGGGTCCTTGCTCCCTAGGAATTGGCTCAGACCGCGTTTTCACTTTGAAGGCGGCGTAGCCCCCTATCGCATCACCCTTAGCGCAGACCGCGAAACCGACGATCTGCACATCTATTCCCAAGATAACATCGCGTTGTTACCCACAGAGGTCTGGAATGGGCTGCGAAGCAACGTCTTCGAGCCTGTTACGGTCACCGTCACCGATTCCGCCGGCAAATCCAGCACCACTAGTTTCACGGTGGCTCCTGTTGAAGCTGGCGGTAGCCTCGTATTTTGGGCATCAATTACCAATCGCCCCGGCATCGATCCGCAGACGATGCAATACACGACGACACTCTACGGCTTTAATGTTGGGGAAGAAGCCGTCATCAAAACGCTCAGCCCCCCTGACGTTAAGCAGGTGACCTACGCGCAGAACGGTTCCCTCAAGAGCGCTGAGAATGGCGCACCCTCGGGTCAAGTGAGATGCGTCGGCTGCCATACGTCGACACCCGACGGAAAATCCGTCGTTATTGTGGACCACTGGCCTTGGAACCTCGCTGTAGCGGACATTACCGGTACCGTGGGGGCATCGCCTTCGTACATCACCCCGATGGGCAATCTGCTACTCAATCTGCCTTGGCTGGGCATCAGCACTTTCTCGCGGGACGATTGGATGGTGCGTTCAAAACGGGTGATGGTTACCACCATGGGCCCGCGAAAGATGTTAACCGCCGGATACACACCTACCATGTTCAATACGCTGGGAGATACGTTCATCCCCCAGAATTCCAACAAGGGTCCGGACGAACTCGTCTGGATCGATCTCAAAGCGCCCGGAGAGGTAAAACTATCGGCCACAGGGGGAGCCACGGAGGAAGCAGCGTTCGCCGTGGCGAGCGCTAAGGGAACGGCTTGGGGAGTTATCGCTCGAGAAGGCGACCCGCGTGGAGCTGTCGCTCCGGATTTTAGTCACTCCGGGCAGAGCGTTGTTTACACGTCTACCGACAGCACCCTTGATGGGCACGTGGGCGGTGGTGGCGTGGAGGGAACACCCAACCCAACGGTGGTGGATATTTTAACCGTCCCCTACAACGAGGGACGCGGAGGCGCCGCAACCCCTCTAGCCGGTGCGAGCGACCCGGCCGTTGCGGAGTACTATCCTGACTACTCCGCAGACGATCGGTTTGTCGCCTTCAATCGTGTGCCGAACATGTCTGGGTATATGTTTTATCGGCCTGACGGGGAGATCTTCGTGGTGCCCGCGGCGGGCGGTAGCCCAGTTCGGCTTGCGGCTAACGATCCGCCAACATGTGCGATTAAAGACCCGGCGGGGCCTCTCAACAGTTGGCCCAAATGGTCACCCGTTGTTCGAAGCGCCGAAGGCAAAAAATACTACTTTTTGGTGTTTGCCTCAGCACGAAAATCCCCATTCTTGCTCAATGTTCAAGGTCAAACAGACAAGCGAGCTTCGCAACTTTATATGGCACCCGTCGTTGAAAATGCGGACGGCACGCTCACAACTTATCCAGCCGTGTACCTGTGGAACCAGCAAAATCTCGTAAACGGGAGTGGGGTTGATGCGCAAGTTTCCGAACTCAAGACGAGCAACTTAACCCCCGCATGGGATGAATTCGTCGTACCTCCGGTGACGGTTGTAATTCGGTAACCCGCACGCACTCGCTCATCCCCCGGGCGGGTCAGCGTTGGCCTTCAAGCCTGAGCGGAGGTAGCACAATTCTGCATTTTCTCGGCGCCAAATCACACTAAACATAAATTGCGGGGGCAAGGGCGTGCCTCCGGAAGGTCACGCAGGCGCCCGGCTACTCGCACGTACGCCGCACGGTACTGGCCCTCGAAATAGCTCGAACACCTAAGCCTGACACCGACCGCTCGACATGCCCTCCCACCGACAGTTCAGAAAGTAAGCATGCTTACTATCTGATTCGACACTCCAGCAGGTCTTTGCGCCGCCGCGGCTCGTGGATCCGCACCTTCGGCCCATCCAGAAGGCTATAGCGGCAGCCCAGCGTCCATGAGGCCGAGCACGAACGTGAGCGGGCTTCTCAGCTCCTCGCCGTGACTGCTCCTTGACCTTCGGTGACCTGGTTTGCAGTGGTTACTCCATCGGCTAGAACCGCCCGACCAGCGCCTCACGCCGGCCGCCCTTCGGGCCCCGTCTACCTGGACGCATGTCCGGCTGCTGCTCCTCGCCCCTTTGGCATCGGCTGTGGCTCAAACATTCTTGACCGTAGTCATAACTACGGTCACATTAGCTCAATCTCAATGAAGACAGTTTCTAAAGGAGTCCTCAAGGCCAAGATGCTTGAGTACCTGCGGTGGGTAGAAGACACGGGTGACGAGTTGGTCGTGACTGACAACAACCGCCCAGTCGTCCGTATCGTTGCCATTGCCAAACGCACAGCCGCCGCAGACGCTTTCGCCGACGTCCAAGGCCGCGTTCAATATCACGAAGATATTCTCGCCCCCACAACGCAAGAGTGGCCTGAGTCGTGATCGTTTTAGACACGCATGTCTTGCTCTGGTGGGCGCTTGATCCCAATCAACTGTCGGCGGTGGCGGCAAAGCAGCTTGGGGAAATGGAAAGGGTTGGTGGATTCGTCAGTTCAATTTCATTTTGGGAACTCGCGATCAAAATCAAGCGGGGCAAGCTGACCCTGCCGATATCCATGGATGAATTCGTGTCCCGCGTCGCTCGAACAGGTGCGCTCACCGTGGTTCCTGTCGATACGAAGATTTGGTTGAAGAGCGTCGATCTCAAGTGGGATCACGCTGATCCAGCGGACCGCGTGATTGTAAGCACAGCTCTAGATTGTGGCGTGCCGCTGTTGACGAAAGATAACGCGATCCGAATGTTTCGCGGAGTGAATTGCATTTGGTAGCGTCAGAAGCGCCAGAGCCGACCAGTCCGGTTGGATGGGCGAACATTCTGCTTTAGGAAGAGGCTTAGGCGTCAACGTGCTCCCGATTCGTAAGCGCTATTTGGTTTTTCTTTTAACGTCTTTGTCTGCGTGTCACTCCATCACGGGCGGGCATCACGTGGTGTCGCCGTCAGCGCTGGCTCCATCGCCGATGCACCCGACGCTCCTCACATCAGGTGAAAGGGGCGTCTTTCTTGTTAGTGAAAACGGAGAAGCCCTGCGCAGAACTGATACGCCGGCTTCGCAAGCTCGGCGCCGCGCAGATGGAACCATCTTTTTCCTTCACAACTCGGGCCCACTTATGGAGCTGAGATCTCTTACGAAAGACACAGAGCGTGTTGTGGCTTCAGTTCCCGTCAATTGGGAGGTGGATCCCTCGTCATGTACAGCTCACGCAGCGCCAAGTGGCGTTACTCTGGCAGTGCAAGACGAAACCGGTTTCTTCATCAACCCCTCTGGTACGCACGCGTGTCTGTCGCTGATGGATCGAAACTTGAACATGTTGGATCTCGCGGTACGCGCAAGCATCGATCTTGCCACAGGGGCGGTAACCTCAAGGCTGCAGTATTTTGAAGACTGCGTCGTCCACGAGACGGACGCAAAGGACGTATGCGCTCACGTGCCAGCGATCCGTAGGTCGACAGCTGTCTCCGGCACCAACGGCGCGCGAAAATGGCAGTTTCGCAACGGAAGACTTCACACACACGAAAGTTCAAACAACCCTATCGAACTTTGCGGCCAAACCTCCATTGCCGACGCTTCTTGCGGCGTCGACTCCACCAGTCCAAGCGGCCGTTGGATCGCCATTACATTAGGAACTGAAGACGGCGACTACATTCACCGTTCAATAGTTCTCGCTGATCTCGACACCGGCGAAATTGTCGCGTTGGACCAAGACGGGGGCCTGCAGATCGGACATCAGTTACCATCGTGCCTAGCAATGAATTCGTGTGTCGACATCGTTGGCGAAACACCAGTCCATTGGTTCCCCGGTTCAGATCAGTTCAGCATTGACGACAAGCTGATCGACCTGCGCACGAAACAGCTTCGAAAGCTTCCGGGAATTCCCAGTCCCTGAGTTTCAGTTGAATTCCCTCCGTAAGTCGTACCTTGCTCAGCTGAGACCGACGTAGAGCCGCTGCACGTCGTCGTCGTTGTCGAGAGCAGCCAAAAAAGACTCCACTTCTTCTCTCGCCGCCGCTTCGAGGCTGACCGGATTGTTGGGGAGCCACACCAAGTTAGCTGCCGTCACTGTCCAGCTTCGGGCCGAGAGGCCTTTGCTCACAGCGTCTAAATCTTGAGGCTCGGTGATGAACTGAAGCTGTCCGTCGTCCCCAATCGCGACCTCTTGAGCCCCACATTCAATGGCGGCCTCTTCGGCATCTTCGCCTTTCGGTGGCGGAGATGCGTCAACCGACCCCACTCGCTTAAAGTCCCAACTCACCGAGCCCGAAGCGCCTAACTGCCCCTTGCGAAACAAGAGCCGCATGTTCGGCGCCGTTCGATTCTTGTTGTCCGTCAGGCACTCAACAATGACGGGAACCTGGTATGGCGCAAAGCCCTCGTAGAAAATCGTTTCAAAATGGCTGCCGTCATCCAGCAAGCCCGCGCCCTTCTTGATCGCTCGCTCCAGCGTTTCCTTGGGCATGGAGTTCCTTTTGGCGAGGTCGACCGCAATGCGCAAACGTGAGTTAGCATTCGGATCCGGACCGCCCGCTCGCGCTGCCACCATAATCTCCTTGGAGAGTTTGGTAAAAAGCCGACCTTTTGAGTCAGCAGCTTGCTCCCGACCCTTTTGTTTCCACTGCGCGCCCATGGCGCCCTCTGTACGGAGGTCCCCGCCTGGAGGCAACCGCGCGATAGGAAGCTACCGATCCCATGCTCAGAGCCTGGCCAAGCCCGAGGCCCCAAGTGTCTCCCGAAACGGGAGCCACGGGCGGGGCGCCCAGCCTTGGAGCAGGGACCGACGTCCCAGCGGTGAGCGCCGCCATGAATGAGCTCCTCTACCAATCGATCAACTGCGACGCCACGCGCGTGGCTTCTTTGCAGATGCTGCATAGCGGTGCCGAGTTGTTCTTCACCTGGCTCGGCTTGAATAACATGGGACACCATCCCATGCAGCACGCACCAGGGCCGGATTTCGTGATCGCCCAGAACTGGCTGCTTGCCCAATTGGCTGTGGTCATCCAACGCCTCAAGGACACACCCGAAGGCTCGGGAAGCATGCTCGACAACAGTTTGGTGTTCTTGAGTTCGGAAATGGGCGACGGATCGTTGCACACCAATCACCCCGTACCCGTCTTGCTCGCCGGTAAGGCCGGAGGCCAACTCCGAACGGGACGCACCTTCAACGCCAATGGCAACAACCGCGCGAACCTTGCGCTCAACATTGGTAACCTGATGGGCGCACCGCTTTTAAACTGGGGTGACCCAAAGTGGGTGACGGGACCCTTAGATCTGGGCTAACGTCAGCTCGGTTTGGGCACGGCCATGACCAAACGACTTCTAGCCTTGCGGCAAGATCGACTCTTCGAGCCCTTTACCTCGGAGGCCCAAGCACGATGGCAATCGTCACACCGCGTGCCAGCCCAAACGTGATTTTCGTCCCTGCGGGAGCCGAAAGCAGGGGCCACATGCGCGGCCAATTGCTGCCGGTCACATCGACGCCGTCGATGGTGTTGACGATGTCCCCCACCTTGAGGTCCGTGCCTGCGGCAGGTCCGTTAGGCTCGATAAGAGAGACCTCCAGGCGAAAATTTTCCGGTTGTGTGCCGGGGTCCACCCCTGGGGCGCGAAAGCCCAGATCACCCACAGCCTCGCCTAGCTTGAGCCGTTTTTTGATGAGCGTGAGATCCCCAATGTCGATGGTGCCAGCGCCTTCGATCACATGGACATAGGCGATGTACATGTAATCGCTGCTGCTTGGTTCTCGGGGACTGCAAATGATCTGCAGTTTTCCGCGCGGTGCATCGTGGATCGTGAATCTGCCCTGCTCATCGCTGATGCTCACGAGTTGCTCGTCGTAGCGCTCCCCGTCGAGCGCGAGGTTGCCGCCATTGGGATAGCCCGCCATCGCACGTATGCCGGCGACCGGGGTCTTGCTGAACTGGTCGATAATGCGACCTGTGATGGTGATGAGAGGTTCGAGCGGAAGAGTTACGCCAGTCTTCGTTTCGGCCTGGCCAAGGTCGAGTTCGATCTTCCTTCGGCTGCCTTCAGCAGCTGCGGTGAGGGAGAAGTGACCAGCCGGAAGATCGCGAAGCGTGAAGCGACCTTCGGTGCGAAAGAAAACCTCAGAGCGCGTGAAGCCTGTTTTCGGATCCTCAAGTTGCACCCGAAGCTGCTCAATGACGCTCCCCTCGCGCGTGGCTTTCCCCGTGATCGAGCCCGTTTGCTTGATTTCAAGCTTAACTGTGCTGCCGGCTTCCACGTGTTCAGCAATCACCTCGCCCCCTCCCTTTCGGTACGCGCGCAGCGTGTACTTGCCCGGAGCCAGCTTCGAGATGACGAACGTGCCGTCAACACCAGCGAGCACAGGCTTGTCAGCGCTTCCCCAGGCCCACCCGCGGGTAGCGTAGACCGCGTCGTTTGGGGCACCTGGAGCGTCGGATTCTGAGGCCGCTAACACGAAGGCGTCGGGAACGGATTCGTTGTCGGCGGCGACCACACTGCCCTTGATAGTACGCGTCTGTGAAACCACGACGAGTTGAACCGTTGCCGTTTCACCCGCGCGAATAGTCACTTTCTCGCCGAGCTCGGCGTGGTCCGTCGTGCCGGGTTTCTTAAGCGATACCAACCCGCGTCGCGCGGAGACTTGGTACTCCCCGGGTCTCAGTGCTGAGAGGTTGAATACACCTTGCCGGTCGGAGCGTAAACCGTCAGGGCCATCCGGCATGCTTTCGGGGAAGGGCACACCAGGTGCTGCCGACGCAGCTCTTCTCACGTCGATCGTGGCACCTTCCACCGGCGTGCCCTCCGTATCCTTGATTTTGCCTTTTAGGGCTCCGACTGCGAGAAGTTCGAGATTTTTCTCGATGGTCTGCCCCGCAGCAACCTCCACCATGTACCCTGCGGGAGGCGCGGTGCCGTCGTCTGAGGTGACGTCCAACTGATAGGTTGCTGGGGGAAGACCAGTCAGTTCATATGTACCGTCGTGTGCCGAGCGATCACCCGCTCCGGCCATGACGGAACGCGGACCGCCACCCGCGGTTTGGCCAAAAACAGCTGCATTCTCCACTGGATGGCCTTCTTGGTTGAACACTCTGCCGCGAATGGTGGCGCCACTCTCCACCTGCCACTTGAGCCCGACGATGTCTTTATCGACAACGACTATGGGCTCGTAGGTTTCGTTCGCGAGGGAGCCTTCGCACCACGGTTCGACTTGGTACGTCCCGGGCAGTACTCCCTCGGCTATCAGCGTCCCGTCCGCCTCGGTGCGTGCCCGCAGCGTTCGCTGATGCATCTTATCTGTGAACCCAACCGACGCCACAACGCACACACGGGGCGGCTTGCCAGCGAGCATGACCCGGCCGACGATCTTGACCGAGCTGAAGACTCGAACGACGACGCCCTCCACCTGTTGCCCCAGCCCCACCAGAATCGACCCCTCTGCCGTGCCATAGCCGCGCTCCATTTTCGCCGTTACAGTATAACGCCCCTGGCTCAAGCGTGTAACGCGGAATTTCCCCGCTGCATCCGAGAGATCGATGCCTCCGCCATCCCCCTCCCGAGACTCGGGTTGCGAGATACTCACTTTGGCACCCGCCACCGGCTTACCGGACCCCGCGTCGACGACCACACCGGCAAGCGAGGATTCTGGCGTCAAAATGAGGGAAAATCCGCCTGGGGCTCGCCCGGCTTCGCTCGTCAGCCCGTAGCCATCGGCCGTTGCGAAGACCTGAACCTTTCCGGCCACCATCCAGAGCGAAAACAAACCTTGGGCATCGGTTTCCACGAGAGGGCTGCTTCCACCGGTGTCCCCCGGACCGCCGAAACCGGCAGTGGCCCAGACCTTCGCGTGCGCAATCGGACCACCGCTGATATCCGAGACCACTCCGGTGATCTCGACGCCGCCACTTCGCAAAGTAAGATCGACGCCGGTCTTCTTTTCTCCAGGTCTTAGCTGGAAGGAGCTCCGCTCGCGGACGCCCCCCGGCTGAAACGTTTCCGGGCGATAGCCTTTGGCACCCGCCGCAACGGAGTATTTTGTAGATACCAGGTTCTCTACAAAATACCGGCCGTTCGCGTCGGTCGTGACGCAAGTCGCTTCACGCGTGAGTTCAGTGGGTAGCTCATCATCCTGCATGCTGGCGCAGACGCTGGCTAGGTTGATGGGAGCGCCTGCTTCGTTGCGCACGGTGCCTGCAAGCGAGCCTCGCTCTTGTGTCCGTGGATCGCTGTGCGGCGGGATTCTCAAAAAGGATGCCCCGCGCGGTACGTCTTCCCGACCGCCCGGCGCCAAACTGGCATCTTGACGCCCAAAGCGTGGGCCACCGCGCTGCCAGCCGAACACGAGCAGTACCGCGACCACGAGCCCCACAACCCACCAACCCCAACGTTTCATGACACGCTGATACTCCACGCTCGAAGTGATGTGAATCCCCTGTGGCCGAAGGATGCCGAAGGCCCGCTGCGAAGGCCAGAAGGATTGTGCTCACTTTCTCCTCGGCTTCGCGCACGCGAGCACAATTCAATGGAAGTGGGTCTAGGCAGGCAAGGGTTTTCCCCAATCGACAAACACCACCCCGACTCCTAGGTTGGCCTTCGTGCGCCTCAAACCCACCAACGACTTGGTCTTCAAGCTCCTGTTCATTGCAAATCCGGCGCTCCTTCGCGATCTGCTCGAAGCGGTGCTTCAACCAAGCTCGCCCATCGCGTCGTTAGAGGTTCTCGACACCGAAATTCCTGGTGATCTTGCGGGCAGCAAAGCCATTCGGCTCGATGTGCGCGCCCGCTCGGAGGACGCCTCCATCTTCAATGTCGAAATGCAGGCATACGGGCACCTGGCGTTGCCCGCTCGATTTCTCTTCTACTGGGCACGCGGCTACACCGAGCCCCTCGGCCGCGGCCAACCTTATTCACTCCTCAGGCCGACGATCTCGATCGTTTGGTCAACCGTGATGATGGTACCCACAGGCCGCTTCCACAATGCTTTTCTCGCCCTCGAGCGCAGCTCCGGCTACTGCTTGAGCGACCACTTCCAGCTCCACCTGCTCCAGTTGCCATGCCTCGCCGCGGCCTCCGACACCCCAAAAAAGCTGTCCCTTTGGGCCAGATTTCTTAGCGCAGCCTCCGACCAAGAATTTGATACACTGGCAAAGGAAGATCCCATCATGGCCAACGCAGTGAACGAACTCGACAGAATCTCCAGCGATCCCCTTGCCCAGAAGCGAGCACAAGAGCGCGAAGATTCCATCAGAATGTACGAGGACTCCTTAGCGGTGTCACGCCGTGAGGGCAAAGCCGAAGGTAAAGCCGAAGGTAAAGCCGAAGGCAAAGCTGAGCTCGTGCTCAAACTGTTAACTCTTCGCTTCGGTACGGTGGACGCGGCCAACGCCGAACGCATCCGCGACGCCTCTCCGGCAGAGTTGGATAGGTTTGCTGAGCGCGTGTTAACGGCTCGGGATCTGGTCGACGTTTTGGCGAGCTGATATATGCAACGCGGCGTGACCGTGAATTTTTACCTGCTGTCCTCTGCGTGTAAGAACGTCACGGTAATGCCATTCGGATCTTGAATCTTGATACCAACAAGTCCAGGACGTTCGGGGTTTGGGCCTTCGAACGCAACGCCAGATTTCTTTAGCTGGGCTTGAATGGCGTGGAGGTTCTTCACGAGAACGCTCAAAGCAACCGCGCTCTTAGGTTGAGTCGCAGCGACATGAATGGCCAGTTCGTTCGAGCCCACCGCAAACACAACGAGATTATCCAAAGCGTGCGCCACCGCGCCGCCAGCCGATGTGGCCGAAGGCCCGGTGCGACGTCCGGTGTCGTGCCGGATCTGCACGGAGCCGTGCACTCCGCGCGGCCCCAAACCCGAAACTCCCCAATTCACGCCGCGTCGCTTACAGAGAGCGCCGGCAGCTCGGGAAGCTCGCCGGATTCGAGCTGGTCAGCGAGTACGTGCAACGCCAGAGCAAGCACACGCCTTCGAACGTTGTCTTGCGAGTCGCCGTAGACCATGGCGCCTGAGATTCTCAGCTGCGCTTTGCGTAGGGCACACCACTCCCTGGCGCTTCCCCACTAAATCGGCGCCCAACCCATTATCCTTTGATTCCATCACTTACATTGCTATTATCAAAACATGTTTCGACACTCTCTTGGCTATCTTATCCAGTGGTTGCATCGAAAGGACAGAAAACCGCTTCTTTTGCGCGGTGCGCGACAGGTCGGAAAAACCTGGCTTGCCCGTGAACTAGCCCGCGCGGAAGGGGTAGCCCTGATGGAAGTGAACTTCGAGTTGCGCCCCGAATTCAAACGCGCGTTCGACAACTTAGACCCAAAGGCCATTCTGCAGTCGCTGGGCTTCATGGGCCTGAATCCGCCGCACGGTGCGCGCGCGTTGTGGCTGTTTGATGAAATCCAGGAATGCCCCCAGGCGGTCACTGCGCTGCGATATTTCTTTGAACAAATGCCCGAGTTGCCGATTGCGGCGACAGGATCATTGTTGGAATTTGCGCTGTCACAAGCGCAGCTATCGATGCCGGTCGGAAGGGTGGAAAGCCTTTGGCTTGGCCCGATGACGTTTCACGAATTCCTCTACGCGGAGGGCCGCGCTGACCTTGCTGAACACCTCACGAACACGTCACCCTTTGCAAGTGAGTCAGTGCTAGCCGCCGAAGAAGCCGCCAAGTGGCTTCCGTCGTACTTCTTCTGCGGTGGAATGCCCGAGGCCGTGAAGACGTGGACCGAAGACCATGACACAGAGGCTGTGGGGCGTGCTCATCTTGGCTTACTGCAAACCTATCGTCAGGATTTTCACAAGTACGCCCCGCGCATCAAGCCGAGCCTCGCGGAGGCTCTCTTCTTGAAGGCGCCTGCTTTGGTGGGTAGCAGATTCAAATATTCCCATGTCGATGCCACCGCCCGCGCCGCGGAAGTGCGGCCGGCAGTGGAAGCGCTTGAAAAAGCGGGAGTGATAAGGCTCGTGCGTCACACCTCGGCAAGTGGGCTTCCCTTGGCCCTCGATGAAAACCCAAAGATTACGAAGCTGATGTTCATCGACGTGGGCCTCATGCACACCGCCCTCCGCTTTTCACCCGCGTGGATCGGCCACGCAGATCTCTTGGCCGTTCATCGCGGTGCCGTCGCCGAGCAATTCGTAGCGCAAGAGCTGCTGGCATCTGTGCATCTTGGCGAAGAGCCGTCACTCTATTTCTGGGCACGCGACGCGCTCAACAGTCAAGCGGAGGTCGACTTCGTGATTGCGTCCGGGCCTCGCGTGATTCCCATAGAGGTTAAAGCAGGCGCTACGGGTTCCCTGAAAAGCCTGCGCAGTTTTCTATCGTCACATCCCAGCACGCCCTTTGGCATTCGCCTGTTCGCCGCCGCCGCAGCCAAGCACGACGATATCTATAGCCTGCCCTTGTGTTACGCTGGGTCTCTGCAACAGCACGTGCCGCGATGGGCGACCGAGAGAATCCAGTGATGGCATCCGAACAAACACGCATGCCTGCCCTTGCGCAGCGGCATCACATTGACCGCCACCTTCCCGTAAACGGTGGGCCTGTCAAGGCCGAAATCGCCCAGCCCTAGGCTCCGCTCTCCACCCCTCTGGCAGCTCGGCCCAGGGACCACTATGCACCGTTTCAGCATGCCCCTTCAGCCCCCCGAAGCGCCCAGCGTGCTCGTCCTGTTCGCTCATCCCAACTTCGAGCGCTCGCGCATTCATCGAGAGTTGGTCCAAGCGATCAAAGGCCTTCCGGGCGTCACCTTCCACGATCTCTATGAGGCCTACCCCGACCTCGACATCAACGTGCGGAATGAGCAAGAGCTCGCTCGAGCCCACCAAGTGATCGTGTGGCAGCATCCGCTTTACTGGTACAGCACACCTGCGATCCTCAAGCAGTGGCAGGATCTAGTGCTTTTGCACGGCTGGGCCTTTGGGGCAGGCGGTCGTGCGCTTGCCGGCAAGCAGCTACTATCGGCGATCACCACGGGTGGCGGCCCCGACGCCTACCAGCGCTCTGGGTACCATGAGCACACCTTGGGAGAGCTGCTCGTTCCGATAGCGCAGACGGCAAGGCTCTGTGGCATGACTTACCTTGAGCCCTTCGTGGTGCATGGCACGCACCAGATGACCCCTGAACAGGCCCGTGAAGCGGGTGCGCGCTACCGGTTGCTGCTCGCTTCCCTAGCCGAGTCAGCAGCGATCAAAGGCTCTGAGCTAACAGCCCCCGCGGAGACCCGACATGGATCACGATAGTTTCTTCTTTCAGGCGTTCATCTACCTGGCCGCCGCCGTGATTTCCGTGCCCGTCGCCAAGCGGCTCGGGCTTGGGTCGGTTTTGGGTTACCTGCTCGCGGGCATGATCATCGGGCCTTTTGTGCTTGGGTTGGTGGGGCAAGAAGGGCAGGATGTCATGCATTTTGCCGAGTTCGGCGTGGTGATGATGCTATTTCTGGTCGGCCTCGAGCTCGAACCAAGCCTGCTCTGGCGGCTGCGCGTGCCCATCCTCGGCCTCGGGGGCCTTCAGGTCGCAGCAACCTCTATCGTGCTCGCCGGCATCGCCCTCGCGTTGGGCCAAAGCGTCAAGGTGGCACTGGCCTGCGGAATGATCTTGGCCCTCTCCTCCACTGCGATTGTGCTGCAGACCTTGCAGGAGAAGAACTTGCTCAAAACTTCCGGCGGGCAGAGCAGCTTCGCCGTGCTGCTGTTTCAGGACATTGCTGTGATTCCCATGCTCGCCGTGCTGCCTCTGCTTGCGGGCGCGGAACATGCTGCGGGGCATTCAAAGGGCGAACACGGCAGCACCTGGCTCGACGGATTGCCGGGTTGGCTCGGGGGTCTCTTGATCCTGGGAGCGCTCGGGGGGCTCATCGTGGCGGGCCGCTACCTCGTCCGCCCAGCTTTTCGTTGGATCGCCAAGACACGGCTCCGCGAGATCTTCACGGCTGCAGCTCTCTTGCTAGTGGTCGCCATCACCCTGCTCATGACTCGGCTCGGGCTCAGCCCGGCACTTGGCACCTTCGTGGCGGGCGTGGTGCTGGCGACCAGCGAGTACCGCCACGAGCTGGAGAGCGAGATCGAGCCCTTCAAGGGTCTATTGCTAGGGTTGTTCTTCATCGCCGTTGGCGCTTCGATCGACTTCAACCTTATCCTCCGGGAGCCTGCGTTGGTGGCTGGCCTGGTGCTCGCGCTCTTGGGAGCGAAGTTTGTCGTGCTTGCGGCGCTCGGGAAGATCTTCCGCTTGGGGCTAGACCAGAACCTGCTCTTCTCCTTCGCCCTTGCGCAGGGCGGCGAATTCGCCTTTGTGCTGTTCTCCTTTGCCAGTGGCAGCGGGGTCCTGCCGGAGGCCGTGAGCTCTGTCTTGGTGGCCGTCGTCGCCATTTCGATGGCGCTCACGCCGCTGGTCATGATCCTCAACGAACGCCTTGTGCAGCCACGCGTTGGAACCAGGGAGAAGCCCGAGCGCGCCGACGACGAGATCCACGAGGCGAACCCGGTGATCATCGCGGGCTACGGCAGATTCGGGCAGGTGGTAGCCAGGTTGCTAGCGACCAACGGCGTTAAGTCCACGCTGCTCGACATTGACTCCGACCAAGTAGACCTCGTCCGGCGCTTCGGCGCGCGCGTGTATTACGGAGATGCTACACGCCATGACCTGCTGGCAGCGGCTGGCGCCAGCTCGGCAAAGCTCATCGTGCTCGCCCTCGATAACCCGGAGAAGACGCTTGAGCTCGTGCACACGCTCGGCAAACACTTCCCCCACCTCACCATCCTGGCCCGTGCCCGCGGCCGCAACGACGCCTACTCCCTCCTGAATGCCGGCGTGACGCACGTGTACCGTGAGGTCTTCGACACGTCGCTCGCGGTCGGCAAGGACGCCCTGCATCTCTTGGGATTTCGAGCCCACCGGGCGACCCGCGCCGTCCAGGCCTTCCGGCGCCACGACGAACACATGGTGCGTGAGCTGGCACAGATGCGCCGCGACGATCCTGGCTACGTCAACACGGTTCGGGAGCGCACCAGCGCCATCGAGGAGGTCCTCCGCGCCGAACTCGGCTACACCGAGCAGGCTGACGAAAACGCGTGGGACTCAGAGCCCTTGGTGAAGGCCTATGGCAACCAAGCCGCTGAGTAGCCAGGCTCGCCTCAGTGGTCACTCGCCGGGTAAGAGGTCGCGATGCCCGCTGCTCCCTAACTCAGGATTCGCGTGAGGCGACGTCCGCTTCATCCGCTTCGTCCACCCCCTCCGTTCCGTCCACGCATGCAAAAACTCGCTCCGCGGCAGCCACCGCATCTAAGGCGCCTGTTTGCACGAGCGGGAGAAATTCTTGGATTTTAGCCTGAATTCTCGGCTGCGCTAGAAATGCTTCAACCGCTCCCACTCGGAGCAAGCTCTCAAACCAGCGGGCGCGCTGCCGTGAACGTTCGCGGACGAGCTCGCCGCTCGCCACGGATTCGGCAAACCTGTCAGCGATGGCACGACGAAGCTCGGAAAGCCCTGTATTCTCGATTGCGCTCACTGCCAAAACCTGCGTTGGCCTGCCCTGCAGAGTCCCTAACGCCGATTCATACATCGCACGCGCTGCCTGTGCTTCAGGCTCCCCCGCCCCATCCGCCTTATTCACCACAAACAGATCCCCCACTTCGAGCAAGCCGCGTTTGATGCCCGTCAGTTCGTCGCCGGCGCCGGCGAGCAACACCACCAGGCACACATCTACAATATCGCGGACAGCTTGCTCACCCTGCCCCACACCCAGCGTCTCGATGATCACCGTGTCGAAACCTGCAGCTTCACACAGCCGTAAAGCTTCGCGCGTCCGCTCCGCCACACCGCCCGCCGCGTTGCCTGACGGGCTGG
>Ga0163155_10000358_pt1 | contig 55344 bp, 56 predicted proteins | sample OliLakLV19SP4G1_FD_148611 | JGI IMG/M metagenome (GOLD analysis project Ga0163155, IMG submission 148611) | Freshwater microbial mat bacterial communities from Lake Vanda, McMurdo Dry Valleys, Antarctica - Oligotrophic Lake LV.19.SP4.G1 | ecosystem: Environmental > Aquatic > Freshwater > Lake >... | reverse complement strand
ATACCCTCCAGCCCCAGGTAGTCTTTCACCATTTTCATTTCTTCATCGAAGGGAGTGAGCCCTCGCTTTTCAATGGTAAGCGAATTTCTCAAAATGCTAGAGAGCTGGTTGATGGCTTGCTTTGATTTCGTAGGATCCTCATCTACCAACGCCCGGATGCTGTTCAGCGCATTGAAAATAAAATGAGGGTTCAGTTGGGATTTCAGATTGCTGAGTTCAATCTCCTTCACGGACGCTTCGTATTTTAATGATTTATTATACCGTTCAAAGTAATTATAAATAAAGTAAAGTACTGACCATAAGAAAAAAATAATGGCATAAAATACAGATTGACCAAAAAATACAATGGGATCAATTGCCACAGATTTTTTAAACAACCCAAGGGGAAGCGAAACCGGAATTCGCAGCAAATACATCATCGCGCCCAGCGCAAACACACCCACTATTGTCCGCGGGATTAATCTCGGAAATCCAAGATTGAGCCATTGCCATTTTAAAATAAAATATCGAAATAAATGAGTCAGTGATAAGCAAAACAGTGCCTCGTATACCAAAAATAAAATACGGGGCGTGCTTACTTCTGCCCGTTCAGAGTTGAAAATGGAAGCAACAATTTGAATGGAGGCAAACAAAGCCCAGCCGCCTAATTGCATACTCCAATACAGTTTGTTTTTATTGTTGATCACGCGCATAAAAGTAGAAATTCGTTTCGTGGTAAAAACGAAAGTTACACTGGAAGTAAATTACGCCAATTCCGGCTTCAAAAACTTGCCCGTATAGCTTGCTGGATTTTTAGAAACTTCTTCGGGTGTGCCTTTGGCGATGATGCGCCCACTTTAGGCATTGAGCTTAGACTTTGTAATGACCAAAACAAGAATGCACCAATATGGATTCTTCCGTCACTCTGTATATCAATCGATGTTCATCGTTGATTCTCCTAGACCAAAACCCTGTGAAATTTCCTTTTAATGGCTCTGGTTTTCCTAATCCATGAAACGGGTTTGACTGAATGTCTTCTAGAAGTTCAAAAATTTTAAAAGCTAATTTTTGATTGCCCGATTTATATTGGACTAAGTCTTTGATTGCATTGGGGGCAAACACAATCTTTTTCATCAAGTCTATTCCTTGATAAAGCTTTCTAGTTCCTTCATCGTGAAGGTTTTTCCTTCACCTGATTCAATATCGAGCACTGATTTGTCAAGCCTGTTTAAATACTCTTCGTTGGTTTCAATCGTTGAGGAATCGCGATCATGTACGGCAATTGTTACAAAAGCATCTCTTTGTTTAATCAAGTCCTTAATTTTTTTGAATAATTCTTCATTAAATTCAGAAGAGCGTATTTTAATGAGCGCGTCCATGGTATCTAGTTTCAACAAATTTAACGATTCGAGATGAATATCAGCCAAATGATGTATGAAAGAGTCCCAAAAGAACTAAACTTAAATCCCTTTCATATGCCTACTTATTGCTATTTAATTCCGGCTTCAAAAACTTGCCCGTGTAACTGGCAGGATTTTTAGAAACTTCTTCGGGTGTGCCTTTGGCGATGATGCGCCCACCACCTGCTCCACCTTCAGGACCGAGATCAATAATGTAATCAGATGATTTGATCACGTCCATGTTGTGCTCGATCACCAATACCGTGTTTCCTTTGTCTACCAACTTTTGCAATACATCCAGCAAATGGCTGATGTCTTGAAAATGCAAACCTGTAGTGGGTTCATCCAATATATAAAGTGTTTTGCCCGTATCGCGTTTAGAAAGTTCGGTTGCTAATTTTACACGTTGTGCTTCACCACCCGAAAGTGTAGTGGCATGTTGTCCCAGTGAAATATATCCGAGACCTACTTCATTTAGGGTTTCAATCTTGCGCAGGATACGCGGAAGTTTTTCGAAAAAAGTAACCGCTTCCTCCACCGTCATATCCAACACATCCGAAATAGATTTCCCTTTAAAGCGCACTTCCAATGTTTCGCGATTGTAGCGTTTGCCCTTGCACGTTTCGCAGGGCACGTAAACATCGGGCAAAAATTCCATCTCAATTAGGCGCAAGCCGGCACCTTCGCATGTTTGGCAGCGCCCACCTTTTACGTTGAAAGAAAAACGGCCGGTTTTGTAGCCCCGGATTTTTGCCTCGGGCATCTGAGAAAACAAATCGCGAATGTCAGTGAATACTCCGGTGTACGTTGCCGGATTCGACCGCGGGGTTCTTCCAATGGGAGATTGATCCACTTCAATCACTTTGTCGATCAACTTCAATCCATCAATTTTTTTATAAGGCAGTGGCGCTTGCCGCGAATTGAAAAAGTGTTGATTTAAAATTGGGAAAAGGGTTTCGTGGATCAGCGTAGATTTCCCGCTTCCCGAAACGCCTGTGATGCAGATAAATGTGCCAAGTGCCAATTCGAGATCAACATTCTTTAAGTTGTTTCCGGTGGAGCCGAGCAAAGAAAGTTTCTCACCCGTGCCTTTTCTTCTTTCTTTAGAATACTTGATGCCCATTTTTCCACTCAGGTATTTTGCCGTGGTGCTATCAATCTTCAAAAATGTTTCGGGGTCGCCTTCGGCAACAATATTTCCTCCATGTCTGCCAGCACCGGGGCCCACATCGATAATGTAATCTGCCTCCAGCATCATTTCTTTATCGTGCTCAACTACGATCACTGAATTTCCTAAATCACGCAAGTCTTTGAGTGCCTTGATCAACTTGGCATTATCTCTTGCATGTAGTCCAATGCTGGGTTCATCTAAAATATATAAAACCCCCACTAATTGCGTCCCTATTTGAGTTGCCAAGCGAATGCGCTGAGCTTCTCCCCCACTCAACGTTCTCAGCGGGCGATTGAGATGCAAATAATTCAACCCGACATCCAACAAAAAGCCGATACGCTTTCGAATCTCTTTCAATACTTCAACGGCAATTTGATTTTGTTTGTCGGTGATTCTGGATTCCAACCCGTCAAACCATTTTTTGAGCGCATCGATATTTAAGTTTGCCAACTCGGCAATGTTTTTTTGATCGATTTTAAAATGAAGCGATTCTTTTTTTAAACGCGCACCATGACACTCTGGGCAAACTTTGGTGATGGTAAAATCATCGACCCATTTTTTAATGGCATCCGAGCCTTCGTCTTTTTGCTTTTGCAGGAAATTGACAATGCCTTCAAACTTAGTATTCCATTCTGTGCCGGGGTATTTTACCGAAGGAACGGCTATTGGGTCTTCATCGCCATACAACAATACTTTCAACGCATCTTCTGGAATGTCTTTGATAGGCGTGGTGAGTGTGAGTTTGTATCGTTTAAGGATCGCTTCTATCTTTTTAAATATCCAGATGTCGCGGTACTCGCCCAACGGCAAAATACCTCCACGACTGATGCTCAGTTTATTATCTGGAATAACAGATTCCTCGGTGATCTCTTCAATCTGGCCTAAGCCATGGCAGGTAGGGCAAGCACCGTAGGGCGAATTAAATGAAAAATTATTCGGAGCCGGTTCATCGTATGACAAACCTGTTTTTGGATCCATCAAAAATTTCGAGAAGTAGTGCACTTTGCCATTCTCTTCCTGCACCATGATAATTCCCTTGCCCTCTTTCAACGCAGTGTTTACCGATTGCCCAATCCGAAAACGATCTGCGTTCCGATGGCTATCGGGAGGCACAATGCGGTCTACCACAATTTCAATATCGTGGATCTTAAATCGATCCACTTGCATTTTAGCAGTGATGTCTATGATCTCGCCATCTACCCGCACTTTGGTATAACCTTGCTTTCTGATTTGAACAAACAACTCGCGATAATGCCCTTTTCTTCCTTTGATGACGGGGGCAAGCACCACTAATTTCTTTCCCGTAAAATTGTTAATGATCGCATCGAGAATCTGCTCTTCACTTTGGCGCACCATTTTATCTCCATTTATATAGGAGAACGCCTCGCCCGCGCGGGCAAACAGCAAGCGCATGAAATCGTAAATCTCTGTAACGGTTCCAACGGTTGAGCGCGGGTTGCGCGAAGTAGTTTTTTGTTCGATAGAAATAACAGGGCTGAGTCCGTTGATTTTATCTACATCAGGCCGCTCTAAGTTACCAATAAAGCTGCGCGCGTAGGCCGAAAAACTTTCCATGTACCTGCGCTGACCTTCGGCATAAATCGTATCAAACGCGAGAGATGATTTTCCGCTTCCGCTGATGCCTGTGAGCACCACTAGCTGGTTGCGCGGAAATGAAACGCTGATATTCTTCAGGTTGTGCTCGCGTGCGCCAATGATTTCAATATAATCATGACCAGAAAGGTCTTTGATCTTTTTTACAGCAGAAGTAGTGGGCATGAAAGGATCTCGGAATAGCTAGCCCACAAAAGTAAGCAGTTGACTAACAGTAATTGACAACCGTCAAAAAAATTCTGAATATAAAATTTGGTATCTAAGATTTCTTCATCCACTCATACATTTGGTAATGCTCGCCATTCATGTCCAACTTTTCGTACACAGATTGAGCCGTCTGGTTGGTTTTGTCCACATACAAGCGAATTCCCCGTAATTCCAGATCAGCTAGTACCATTTGCTGAATGTGGTCGTAGAGTTTTTTATAAACTCCTTTGCCGCGATAGTTTGCATCAATGTACACCGACTGAATCCACAGCACCGTTCCGCACCGCCAGTCGCTCCATTCATAAGTTGTCATCAGGCAACCTACCACTTGTTTGTTTTCTTCTGCCACATAATACCTTCCCTTGGCGGGATCTTCAAAAAGCTGGCACACTCCCTTAGTTAGAGTGGAAATATCCAACGTTAGATTTTCGGTCTCCAGCGCCATCTTCAGTTGAAAGTCGATGATGGAGGGAATATCAGATCGGGTTGCTTCGCGTATTCTCATATTTTCTAGTTACGATTTAAGGCTAAACACGGGCGATTTAAAGTTTCAACATTGTGCATCGTACTTCGTACTTTTAAACTACCTGTCATTTGGCGTTCTCGAATGCCATAAAGTTAAGATTATGCCCCTAACCAGACGAAAAAACTGAAAATACGGGGAAAACCACGTATCAAATACGGGGAAAACCACGTAGCGCAGCATTGGCTTAAGACCCACCTTTGTCACGGTTTAAGGTTTAATTAAGATGAAGGTATTGGTAGTCCACCGGCAAGAAGCAGTTTTAGAGCAAATCAAGGCACAGCTAAGGCAATGGCATGTCCACTCTCTCTCCTCGGGATTGGATGGGCTGTTAGCCTGCCGCATGCACCATTATGATTTGATCCTTTGCAGTTTCGATTTACCGGTGGTTACCGGTATCGAAATGGCGAGATCCATACGAAACTTCTCGCTCAACAAAAGCACACCCATTATCCTGTTGGCAGAGGGACAAGAAACACCCGAACACTTTCGAATCACCAATCAAATAGATGCGAACTTGTTGACCCTGGCAGAAGTAGATGAAATGAAAAATTTGACAATCGAATGACAACACTTACACAACAACATTCTGCCTATCATCAAGGGCTTCTGCATTGCGCTCATTTATTGATGAGCGTGGATGGCATCGTTGATGAACGCGAAACCAATACATTGCAAACCATTTGCAAGGAAGAGAATATTGCCCCAGTAGAGTTTACGCTCTTTCAGCAAGCCATTGCCAGTAAATCTGAAAAACAAATATATTTGGATGGGCTCAATCTGCTGAACGAATGCACCAAACAAGAAAGACTTTGCGCCTTGGTTCATCTTTTCACAATAACCGAATCAGACGAAACCGTTCACCGCAAAGAAGTGCGCTTTCTGTTGTATTCATTGAAGGGGACTGATGTAGATTTTGAAGACATTGAGATGACAGCCCGATTAGTAAAAGCGCAGAAAGCATGTGCTTAACTCTGTTCGGCAGTTTTCAACAAGCTCAAACCGCCATACTAATTCACAGTTTTAATACTCCCTAGCGAAAGCGGGTGCCTAATTCTGTTAAGCTGAGTTTATCGAAGCCATTAGAATCAGTTTTCGACAGGCTCAAACTGACATACTAGATCCCAGTTTTTATCAATCCCCTTGCGCAACGCCACCAGCAAAAGCGTGTGCCTAATTCTGTCAGGCTGAATTTATCGAAGCCACTAGAATTAGTTTTCGACAGGCGCAAACTGACTTTAGACAAGCTCTAATAGACATCACCAAATCACAATTTTATCAAACTCTTCCGCAGTGCCACCAGCACCATGCCAGTTCTACTTTGTACATTCAATTTGTCAAAACAGACGGCTCGGTATCCATCGATGGTTCGTTCACTCAGGTTCATAATGGCAGCAATTTCGCGGTAAGTGATATCGCTACAGGCCAATTTTAAGAACTCTAGTTCCCGTTGATTAAATTTATGGAGGCCATCTTCGTGTTTTGGAGGCTCGACCAATTTTTGAAGATCAACAGCCGGATTGTAAAATCCATGACGGTGAACCTCGTTTAAGGCATGTTCCAATTCATTGGGGTGGATGTCTTTAAACAAATACGAACAACAACCCGCCCGCAACATTCGAATAATAGTTTCCTCCTTATCATCCATAGAAAGTGCGACTAACCGCATCGTAGGATAAGTAACGCGCAACCACTGAGCAGTTTGTGGCCCATCCATCACAGGCATAGAAACATCTATCAACATGATTTCAGGCAACACTTCAGCGCTTATGAGTTTTTCTTGAAGGTCTTTTCCATTGGAAGCATCTAAAACTACTTGCACGTTTGGAAAACTAGCTAATAGCAATGCCAATGATCTGATAAAAAGTTGGTGATCGTCTACCAGCCCGATTTTAATGATAGTCGCTTCGTCAGTTTGCATGCAAAGGCAATTGAATGATTACTTCTGTTCCTGCAGCAGAGGACTGCCATCGAGCTTCGCCCCCTAGTAGGTGTGCTCTATTTGTAATGTTCATAATACCTATTCCGTTTTTAGATTTATCGCATATATCGAAACCACTTCCATCATCGATCACCGAAACATACAAGGTTTCTCCGCTATGAATGGTACGGATGAAAATGGCCGAAGGGTTGCTGTGCCTAAGCGCATTTTGCAGTGCCTCTTGGACAATGCGAAACAAAATCATTTGTCTGTCCATCGTCATATCAATGGACGATGGATTTTCCAAATTCACTTTTACTCGCCTTGAAGCTGTAATCCTAGCAGCCTCTGTAATTAAGTTTTCGATAAAACTAAACTGCCCGAGCCAGTTTGTGCTGAGCGACTTGCTGATGGCGCGCAGTTCTTGAATAGCTTTTGAAATGGTTTCGTCCACAACTTTTAAGGTGGCAGAGGGGGCGGGCAACTCACGGTCGGCCACGCTGATCAATACTTTCGAGCTGCTCAAGAGCTGGCCAATGTTATCGTGCAATTCTGCCCCGAGGTGATTGAGTGTTTCCTCCTGCGCCTCTAATCTAGTCTTCAACAATTCCTTTTGAAATCGATTGCTCAGTTCCTTCTTTTCCAACAAATATTGGAATTGCTTTTTTTGGTAGACAGAAAACAACACAATAATTCCTATTGCTACCAATAGAAAAAACGCGGAGGCTACAAAGATGATCGTGATTTCCTGCGAAAGGATATCCATAAAATTCCGGCTGCTAATAGAAGCGCTGTTAAAAATAAGAGAACATTGTGAACTAACCACACATTACTGATCAAATTTCGATTCTCTTTAGAATATAAACCTGTGGGTAAAATCCGTTTGGTGAGGTATCCATAGGTCAAAAAAATGCCGAACGCCCCCAAGTGATAAATCAATTGCGTAGACACAAACCAAAAGTCAAAATTGTCCGAAAGGGGTTCCTCCGTGATGTTGGTAAGAATTTGGTGCATAAATAGAAAAGCCATAACAACAATACCGGTGGAAAGTAAAACATGACCCGCACTATCAAAAATAACTGGTTGGGCAAAAACGAAATTGTTGATCAGGAAATACACGCACTGCCCAATAACAATCAAAATCACTACCCTCTTCTTCCATTTCCGCAGGTAGGTATCAAAAAAATAAACGCCCAAGAAAATTGCAGACGCTACAGAAAGCATGCTGTATAACATAATATTGGGAAAGGCATAGGCACCCCGCAGCATCAGCAATGCTGCAACAAAAAAATAAAAAGCCAGTACGCGCAATTTCGCTTGCTTGTTTCGATAAACATAAAAAAGCAGAAACAAAAAGCTGAGGGCATAGGAAAATGACTCCATCAAATTGCGCATGAAAAAATCAAAACTCATCTTCTTGTTTCTGCTGACCGTTAATAATTAAATTATAAAGTAATTTTGAAAAGGAAAATTCCTTAGATAGGCATTCCGGGGGGGTGTGGTTCGCCACTAGATCCTGATCCATTTGCCGTTAACGCGCTTCTGCTAGTCCCTATTTTACTTTTAGTAGATGCTTTAAACTTCGCTCCTTCTGCGTTGATACGCAAGGCACCTACTAGGCCGCCCGTTTTTGCCTCCACCGCTTCTACAGAAACCGTGAACACTACTTTGTCTGGATTCTTATCCAGAATTCGTTTTAACGTGGACGACCTGAATTCAAAGACCAAGGCCGCACTTCCTGACTTTTTTGCCATACTATAATTTGTTAAGGGTTAAAAATAATTTTTAGACTAAGCAAATGTGAAAATCATTTTTGATAAATGATAGGGGGAAAACCACGTATTTTATACGGGGAAAACCACGTATTTCATACCTAGAGTTACTTTTTACGGATGAAGAACCCAAAATTATTTCTATATTCATTTCAAAACAATCATTGATGACCCGCAGCCACGCCCTCTTCCCCATTCTAATTTTACTCGGCTGCGCCCGCCCCATTTCCCATTTCCCTTCCAATGAAATCATTCCCTCCACTCCCCAACATCAATTAAATCTCAATGGCCAAGGCTCGCCCATAAAAATGCTGTACATGGGCTGTGGCCATCTGATTATCGAATACAACGGAGAGATGATTGTGACCGATCCGTACTTTTCCATTCAGTCGCTTGCCATAGGTAAAAAGATAAAAACAAATACTGCCGATTTTGAAAAGTATAAAGCTATCTTAGCACAACACGCAGTTGACCTCACCAAAGCCAAAAGCGTGTGGCTCGCACACACGCACTACGACCACATGATGGACATCCCGCTGCTGCTAAATCAAAACATGCTGCCTAAAAATGCTACAATCTATGGCAACGAATTTGGCGATGACATTCTCCAGAATTTTATTACGCCCACGCAGTACCAAACGCTCTTGCCGACAGAAGTGCAAAACCCCAAAGGCAACACACCACCGATTCATTGGTTTGATTCTACTTCGTCTATCCGTGTGCTGCCGATTGTATCCGACCATGCACCACATGCAGAAATTTTAGGAATCCCCATCCACATGATGAAGGGCAAACTCAAGGACAACTACTTCCGCGATAATTTTAAAACAGCAGAGGCAAAAACAAAAAAAGGCCAATGGCGCGAAGGATGTGTGTATTCTTTTCTCGTAGACTTTGTGAAGAACAATAAAATTGAATATCGGATGTTTATCCAAACTTCTGCCAGCCATTACCCGCTTGGCCAGCCGCCCAAACAACTATTGGCAGACAAACCCGTGGACGTAGCTGTATTGTGCCTCGCCTCTTCCAATTATGTAAAGCCCTACCCCGTGCAATTACTTAAAGAACTCGCACCCAAAAAAGTAGTATTCATCCATTGGGAAGATTTTTTTATTCGCACCGAGTTTAACAAAACCAAACTTGTGCGCCTCACCAATTTCAGAAAGCTTGACAATCGCCTGCGCAAAGCAGGGCTTGTTCCCAACAAAGAAAATTATGTGATGCCAAGGCCGGGGACGATGGTGAGAATTGATTGACCTTCGCGTGCGCAAAATCCCGTTGCTTTTTATTATTTTGGCGTTGCTAACTTAAACCTATCAAATAATGGAAATCCAAACAGGTGCTGCCACCCAAACGACTGGGTCTGAAATTCGGCTGGCCTATCTTATTGCCTTTTTTGCTGCCATCCTATCAGTGATTGACATCGGAGCGGGAAAATACCGGGACCGGGAAATTTTAAGCGTCAACAGAAAGATGACAGCCTACGGACTTTATCACACCACCATGCTGAAGGAAACACTTATACAGGGCGAACGGGACTTACTGGAAGACCTATTTAAGGCGGGTGCCATCGCCCCAAAAGATACAATGGTTATTCGCCACCGACTGAAAAAATTTGACCAGCAAGTTTCAATCATCACAAATGAAAAACAGGAAATCGCTTTGGGATCTGCTTCCCTTGATTCGACAAAATGGAGCATGAGCGATCTGAGGGGACGAAAAGGAATGGTGAAGGGTATCCAGCAATGGGAGCAGGAAGTAACAACGCTGGACTTAGCCGGTGATCAATTTGATCTTGCCTGCTTACTGTTGGAATTGAGTTTAGTATTGGGTGCCATCGGATTTCTCACAAAGTCAGCGCACAGCCGCAATCTTTTTCTCTGGCTGATGATTATTTTCGGAGCCATCGGTAGCGGCTTTGGATTATTGGGCTACTTTCAGGCATTGAGTTTATAAGATTGTTGTTAAACCGTAAAGTCAATCCAGCGACCACGAACAAAAAAAAAGAGAAAAATTAAAAGCGCCATCACCATTCGAGGCGGCACCAATGCTGCCTCTCCGCTGACCTGCCTTGCCAACTCACATTCCCAAGTGAGCAGCGCCATTTGTGCACGCCCGCCCTGGGGATCGGTTAAAATATTTTCAATCTGAATTAAAAATACAACAGTGCTGGCCAGGACGAAGGGCGGACGCGTGGCGGATAGCGAGTGGAAGCATCCCTCGCCCTTGACTTTTTTTGGTCCTTTTTTGAGTCAAAACAAAAAAGGACAAATACACGATGGACGAAGGTCTACCCTTTCCTAGCAGTGTCTCCCGTTTTCGAGGGCGCTGCGCGTCTTTCCCAGCGGTGGCACCTGCATCAGGGAAGCTGCGTACAGCAATTTGGCATTACAAGTTTTCTATTTCAGCAACATAATCATACTGTAAATCCTCAGGAAGCGTAGCTAACGTTTGGTTAATTTTCTTGATCTGTTGTTGATAGAGATTAAAGAGCACTATATTAAAATCCATATTAATACCACTCTTTTTAATTGACGCACAAAAATAAATACGCAATTCTATCTCGGTTTTTTTTGCACTAGAATACTTGATCTGTTTATTGGTTATTCTTAATATTTTCCGAAGGCTTTTTTTAACTAGGTATAAATTGCTCCTAGGCAATTCATCAAACAACTCTTTAATTTCGGTCTTTACTTTTTCGATATAGCCTGCTTCATCATCGGCTTCAAAAAGTAAATAGTTTAATAACTCCTTGTTCTCTTTTTTATATTTAGCAAGTCGTATGCACAGATCTTGAACTTCCGTGAGCTCTTTGCAAACCAATTCCTTCTTGAGCTCACTAATTGAAGCAACTTTCATAGAATTTTAAAATCAAAAGTAGCTTATTTAACGTAGCCGTTGAGCTTGAATCCTAATTCCTTTTCCCAGCAATGTCTACCGTTTTCGGGAACGCTGCACCTTGTAAAAGCTCCCATTTCGCTATACGCCCAACAAGGTATAACCAGCTGTTTTCCGCTGCGTTAAGTTACAGGATTGGTGGATTCGCGTTTATGATGGACGCTTATCTTCTCTTTCCCAGCAATGTCTCTCTCTCTCAGGGAAGCTGCCGCATGGTGCAACGTAGAGTTCAGAAAACTGAGACTTCACTGACAAGAAATACCACGGCTCGAGACGATGTTGATTATTGAATATCCTTCGGTTATACAAAATCCCGTTGCTTTTTATTATTTTGGCATTACCAACTCCAACCTATTGAATAATGGAAATCCGAACAGGTGCTGACGCACCAAATAATGGCTCTGACATCTGGCGAGCATACCTTATTGCCCTGTTTGCCGCTACTCTATCAGTGATCCATGTCGGAGCGGGAAAGTACCGCGACCGGGAAATTTTAAGCGTCAACAAAAAGATGACAGCGTACGGCCTCTATCAAACTACTGTATTAAAAGAAACGCTCGTGCAGGGAGAGCGTGATCTATTGGAAGACTTAGTGAACGCTGGAGCTATTATCCCAAAAGATACCATGGTGATCCACCACCGATTGAAAAAATTTGACAGCCAGCTTTCAACAATCCAAGACCAAAAAAAGGAAATAGTTTTGGGGTCTGCTTCACTTGATTCGACAAAATGGAGTTTGAGCGATCTACAAGGAAAGCGAGGATTAATAAAAGGTATTCAGCAATGGGAACAGGAAGTAACAACGCTGGACTTAGCCGGTGATCAATTTGATCTTGCCTGCTTACTGTTGGAATTGAGTTTAGTGTTGGGTGCCATCGGCTTCCTTGCAAGGTCAGCGCACAGCCGCAATCTTTTTCTCTGGCTGATGATTATTTTCGGAGCCATCGGTAGCGGCTTTGGATTAATGGGCTACTTTCAAACGTTGAGTTTATAGAACTGGATTACACACTGAAATGTGTGTCGACCAGAACAACACATATTTTTTTACTGGCCTAGAAACCAGAAGACATGTGTACATTCTGCGCACACAAAACACGTAGCGCTTTTGTCGGCCCAATCAAAACGGAAGAAAGTAGAAACGGCCGTGTTGAGCTGAGCCTGCCGCGTCCAAAATGTAATGTTGCTACAAACGGGGCATCGTAGTGCCGTAGTGCGTGGCCTTTCACTTCGATGGGTTGAGGTTCTTCTGCCTGACATGCGTTGAACATATTACTATTGGATTAGGTACAACTAGTTTGACAACAGCTGTGAAATTGCCATCACTCAGTCTGTTCATAAAATCGAAATTAGCAAAAAAGTTCGTTCAGATTTTAAAAAGTTCACCGCAGTAGAATCAACATTTGCTGTTGGGCATATTCCAAACGGCTGTCGAATCACAATTAAAAATCCGTTTGCAACTCCAATTGGTTGAGGTCTTACTATGTTGCTCAACCCCCACAAATGTTTAGCAGGCAGCATTAAACCTAGATTGGGCATCTGAGTCTAAGCATCAAATTAAAATCACTTTCAACGACCCGAATGAAACAAGTCAACAGAATCTTCACAGCGTTTATCGTCATACTTCTAGCCGTGCTAATCAATGTAGAACCAGCCGAAGCGCAACGTGGGCGCAGAAATGGAAGAAAGCAAGTGAAGGTGGTGCGTGTGCGTCATCGCGTGGTAGTGAGAAGGGCACATATCCGTTATGCGCACCTGCCGAGGTGGCAGTCTTCTGTAATGGTTTTACCTACGGGCGCAACCATCATCAAAACAAGAAATAACCCGTATTATTTTCATCAAGGTATTTATTATGCGCAAAGAAACAATGGCTATGTGGTGATGCGCCCTGCCGCTGGCCTACGCATACGTGTACTTCCTGTGGGTTATCGCAGATTGGTAGTAGGCCCTCGCAACTATTATTACTATTATGGAACATTTTACTCGCAAGTTGGCACAACAGAAGAATATAAAACCGTAGATCCCCCAGTAGGCGCAGTTGTAGATGCCCTGCCCGATGGATACGAGGTGAAAACCGTAAATGGAAAAGAGTATTACGTACTAGACGATGTTTACTATGAAGAAGTGGAAACCGATGAAGTACAAGACGGCATCGGATATGAAGTGGTAAAAATTTAATCCATTCTAGGCATTTATAGAGATACCAGCGAGTTTCTTTCTTAGTATTATTACGTCTACAATTAATGATGGGCAAAAATCAAATAATACTTATTTTTTCGCTGCTGCTTGTACAAACCCGGGCTGTTTCTCAAGCGAGTCATTTTCATCTAAATGCGCATGCTCATAATGATTATAAACATCCACGCCCGTTAATCGATGCCCTACAAAATGGTTTTACTTCCGTGGAAGCAGACTTACATTTAAAAAAGGGGAAACTGGTTTTGGCGCACATTCGGGCGGATGCACAATCACCATTGTTAGAAAAACTCTATTTGATTCCGTTAGACAGTATCCTGCAAAAGAGAAATTTTGTGTACAAGGGCACGGGGCCATTTCTATTAATGATTGACATAAAAACAGATGGAGAAGAGACGTTTCGGTCGTTGCAGAAATTATTGAGTAGCTATAAACGATTGCTGTGCACACCTGAACGTTGCCCCATTAAAATTTTTCTATCCGGCAATCGCCCAATAGCAACGATAATGAAAGAGAGCTATCAAGGCATCGCCATTGACGGAAGACCCGATGATGTGGGGAAAGGTTATAGTGCAGACATGATGCCTGTGATCAGCGATCACTATAAAAACTGGTGTGGCTGGAATGGACGAAGTGAATTGAAGCCAAAATATCTATATAGAATTCAAGAATTGGCGAAACGCGTACATACTGAGGGGAAAAAACTTCGCTTGTGGGCCATCCCCGACAACGAACGTGCATGGGAAGCGCTTCTTAATGCGGGAGTGGATTTAATCAACACAGATAAGTTGGAAAAGCTAAACTCGTTTTTGATGAAGAAAGGATTATAGTACGAAGCCCTTCTTACTTCGACACCCGCTCCAACCCTTCTTTCGCTTCTTTCAAATTGCCATCGAGCTTAATAGCCGCTTCAAATAATTTTTTGGCTTCCCCTTTTTGGCCTTTCTTTTCTTTGATCTGGGCTAGTCGCATATTGGCGCCAGCATGGCTAGGTTCATTTTGTAGAGGTGTGTGCACTAAATATCTTTTCAAGCAGTCTTCACCACGTTCAAGTTTTTGTCCGCTCAGCGCAGCCGTCTTTCCTATCTGATAAATGGAATTGTAATCTTCTGGATTTTTCTTCAATGCATCTTCAAACAATGAAAATGCTTTTTCATATTGTTTTTGTCCCACATAAAAATTGGCCAGGCCTGAAACATAATTGGGATCTGCCTTTACCATTTCCAAAAATTCCTTTTCCGCTTCCACTGTCTTTTTTTCATGGAGGAATACATTCCCCATTTGGCGATGGCCTTCGGCTGGGTTCAATTTGATAATCTGCTTTGCCACTTCTCGCGCTTTGTCCACACTACCTCCCACGAAGCTAGGGGCCTGCAAATAGTATTGAATCAAAGATGTTCGCGCATCTAAATTTTTGGCGTCCAATTCAATCGTGTGCTCCCATGCTCTTTTCATTTTCGGGGCAAGCATTCCCTGCTTAATCATGTTAGCATCGCGCGCGATGGTGCCATAGGTATTGCCCAGCCAATTGTGGTAGTCAGCAACTTTATCATTTTTGTCAATGGCCTCTTCAAAGAAATCCGCGGCATCATCAAATTCTTTTTTATCAAACGCGATACGTCCTAAATAATATCGGGCGTCCGCGTAGTCTCTACTCTTGTCGGAGATCGTCTTCAAGATTTTTTGCGCCTCCTCTGGTTTATTGCTTTCGTAAAGTGTTTTCACTTTCTCGATGGAAGATTGGCCTACAGCCAGAAACGGTAGGATAAGGGCAAATAGAAAAAGATACTTCATAGAACGATTATTTTTAGTGTAAGACTCCAAAAGTAGGCTAAAGGTTGTCTGTTTGCCCAAAATGTTTGCCTAATTGTGACGAAAGCATTTTGATCTGTGGCAAAAGTCTGCTGAACTATTCACGGTAAGTTAACAGCCGGCCCGATTCTGATTGCAGAATTACCCGTAACTTTCGTAAAATTATAACTATGATGAGGTACTTGATTGTCGTTGTTGGGCTTGGCTGCGTTGCTTTGAGTTGTTCAACAAAAAAGGAAATTTCAATTCCCACATTCAAACAGACTGTATCCGTTCATTTTGATCAATCGCTAAAACCATTTTATCATGGTGTTGCTTCGGGCGATCCTTTGCCTGACCGACTAATTATTTGGACGCGCGTAACACCTAAAGATTCGGTCGCTACCATTTCTGTAAAATGGGAAATTGCCGAAGATGAAAATTTTTCCTCCATCTATAAATCAGATACCCTCAGCACTTCGCCTTCGCGCGATTATACAGTCAAAGTAGATGTAGACGCGTTAAAGCCAGACCAAGTTTATTATTATCGTTTTTTGGCACTCGGTAGCACTTCGATTGTAGGGAGAACAAAGACCGCGCCTGTAGTGGCCAAAGACAGTTTGAAATTTGCTATCGTAAGTTGTGCAAATTACGAGTGGGGCTATTTTAACCCCTACGATAAAATTGCCGATCGTCCACTACTCGATGCCGTGCTTCACTTAGGTGATTACATTTATGAATATGGCGTTGGAAAATATGGCGACACAACCATTGGGAGAATTAATATTCCACGACATGAAATTATTTCGTTGAACGATTACCGTACTCGATATTCGCTGTATCGGTTAGATAAGGGCTTGCGCAGAGTCCATCAGCAACATCCTTTTATTGCCATTTGGGATGATCATGAGATCGCCAACAACTCCCACGTAACGGGAGCACAAAACCATCAACCCGAAGATGGTGACTATCAAAAAAGAAAAGCGGCTGCCCGCCAAACCTATTACGAGTGGATGCCTATCCGCGAAAGTGCCGAATTATACAGATCTTTTTCATTTGGCCCGCTGGCCGATGTGATTATGTTAGACGAACGGCTAGCAGGCAGAAGCCCCGAGATTACGGACATCAACAGTCCTGATCTAAAAAAAGAAGAGCGATCGATGCTTGGCAAAGATCAGTTGCAATGGTTTAAAAATAATTTGAAATCATCAACCGCTGTTTGGAAGGTGATTGGCAACCAAGTTATCTTCTCGGATGTGTACTTACAAAAAGTATTCCCTAAAATGCCGCGCAACCTAGACTCTTGGGACGGATTTCCGGCAGAGAAGAAAAAAATTGTGGACTTCATAACGAAAAATAAAATCCAAGACATTATCATCACGTCTGGCGACACGCACGGATCCTGGGCGATAGAGGCAGCAGTGGACATTAAAAAATCGTATACTCCCTTCGCGGTTGAACTGGGCACCACAAGTGTTTCATCAGCCAACGGAAACGAATATCAACACATTGACACTGTAAAATTAGCCGAGCAAGCGCTGATGAAAGAGAATCCACACATCAAATATGTAAATGATAGAGATCATGGCTATCTGCTACTCACGCTCTATCCCACCAAAAGTAAAGCCGAATGGTATTACGTAGAGAGTTTGCGAACCCCAGAAACAAAAGAATCCTTAGGCAAACAATATTTGATTGAAAAGGGGATTAGCCGCTTGAAATAAATATGACGTAACTTCGTTCTTCCATCAAAAAAATGAAAATTATCATTATCCTTTTTGTCTGGTTGGCTATTTCACAAATTGGATTCGCACAAGTTGTCGGCACCCAGTTTCCAAACATGCAAGCAGAAACCGTGGATGACAAAAAAGTGTTGCTTCCGCAAGATGTAAAAGGAAAATACACGTTGCTTGGGTTGGCGTATTCTAAAAAGTCAGAAGATGAATTAAACTCGTGGTTCAACCCGGTGTTTGGTAAGTTTATTCAAAAAGCGGATGGTATGATGGCTGGAATGGGCTATGATGTAAATGTCTATTTCGTGCCTATGTTCACGGGCGTCAACGCAGCCGCTACTGGCACGGCCAAGCGAAAGGCGCTGCAAAAAACTGACCCGCAACTGCTGCCTTACATTTTGTTTTACAAAGGCGAGTTAAAAACCTACAAAGAAGCACTTGATTTTGAAAGGCGCGATATACCGTATTTTTTTGTGCTGGATCCGCAAGGCAAAATTGTTCACGCTACCTCTGGTGCATATACGGAAGCGAAGATGGATGCCGTAGAAGAAGCTATCGAAAACTAAACTCACCCACACCCCAAGTTCTTTTTCAAATCCCGTGAAGGAAGGCCACCAAAATTAAATGGCTTTTCAACAGGTTCAACTGGCGTTGGAGTAACCTCGCCCTTGGGTTTTTCTTTTCCCTTCTCAATTGATTTTTTTTTGTTCATCGCTTTCCAAACAAGTTAGCAAATTGATGCGACAATAGTTCTCTCGAATATTTCCTTTCGGCCAATTGCCTGGCCGCTGTTTGATACTGTTTCAACAGCTTTTTGTCTGCGACAAAACCTGAAATCTTTTTTACGAAATCGGTTGGATGCTTCGGGTCGACAAAAAAACCACAGCGTGCCTCCTCAATTTCTGTTTTTATCCAACCACCAAAATTGATAACAATGAGTTTCCCTGCGGCCAGTCCATCAAAAAATTTGTTGGGCGATCCTGTTTCTAGCACAGGCAAGTTTTTGTAGCTGATGAAGGCTGCATCGGTTACGTTCATGAGTTCTTTCACGCCATCGCGTGTCTGAAAATTAACGAACTTCAAATTGTGTAAATCTAATTGCTGCGCGCTGGCCATCAGCCGTTCGCGCAAAGCGCCTTCTCCACAAATAAAAAATTGAATAGGTAGTTGAGCTTTTCTGCTAGCGTTGGCGCACTCCAAAAAATAATCTAATCCATTCGCCAACCCGACCGCACCAATGTAGGAGACTACAAATTTTCCCTGTGTTGCAAACTTAGACTCTAACTCAGCAGACTTTTCGCTTGGTTTATAGAAGTCGCAATCGGCAAAATTGGGAATCATGTGAACCGTTTTTCCAACAACCTTTTGTTCGACATCCTTTTTGATCGCGGGCGAAAGTGCCGCAATGGAATCAGCAGAATTATAAATTGACTTTTCCATCGCAAACAAAATCCGCTTCAAAAAAAAGTTTTGAATAAACCCCATTTGAATGGCGGCCTCTGGCCACAGATCGCCCACTTCAAAAATGAAGGGAATTTTTCTGGTCCATTTAATCCACATGCCGATTAGACCCGTTGTGAGTGGCACAGAAATGGCGTAGCAATAATCGATATCCCTTATTCTTTTCGAATACGAGATAGCAGACAGCATAAATTTTGTGAATGAAGCTACTCGCGCAAAAAAACCAAATTTGTTATCGTAAGGTACAGTCAAATAATGCACCTGAATGCCCTCGTAGTTCATCTCTTTTTTCGATGGATCATTAGTTGCCGTTAACACCTCTACCGAAAAACCAGCATTCACCAGCGCCTTTGCCAAATAATAAGACCTAATAGCACCCCCGGAAATAGGAGTTTTGAAATGCTGATGGATGATTAATACTTTCAAAATTTAAATTCGTTTACAAAAGCCTCATTAATCGCTACATTTTTATTCGATTTAATCATAAAAATTACGTCCATATTATGTTTGCGAGAATAGCACCAAAAACATTTGAACCCGAGGGTATATTTTTCCGTTATTTGTATAAAAGACAACCACTAATTGTCATGAAACATTCACCAAAGTTAGCCATTCTCCAAAGCCTAGACGCCTTGGACTTGATGCAAATGGAAGAAGTACTTTCGCACATCAAATCACTTCTCCAGCCTTCTGCAATCGATCAACACGCTTTCAAAAAGGAAGCGATGAAAGAGATCCGGCAGGCATTGCGCAAGGGCAAAAAGGGGCTGCAACTAGCAGCGTAAAAACACCTTGGAACAAGGTTGAAAGACTGTCGTTGCGATAGCTTCATTGAAATCTTCATCCCATTTTTAGTATTAACATTCAGGTAATATCATTGCCCCACCATAAAAACCGCATTGGAAAAAATCATCTTTCCATTCTCCCAAAAATTTCTGAACAGCGGGTTGTCTATCAAATAAACGATCTGACCTTTTCCTTTATCCTCCACTCCAAACACTATCGTGTTTTCCAATTGCTTGTTAATTTTATTGCCAGCAAACCCAATCAATGGTTTTTGCTTCCCTTTTAGAAGACCTACGTTCCAGCCTTTATCCAGGTAACTAAAACGCAATTCGCTTGTACGAAGAGAGAAATAGTGATCCCCAAGGCCGAAGGCAAGCGGGTGCGATTTATCGAGGCTCACTTTATAAATGGCACCGAAAATGGAGTTGCTTAATTCTTTGCGTTCCGCATCGCCAAACTTGATGGGCCCTTCCTTTTCCTTTTGTTCTTTGGCTTCTTTCTCTGCTTTGCTTTTGGCATCGTCAGAGGCGTATTCTTTCAATCCAAAACCTTTTTTGTCCGAAAAAGAAGAATTAGCCCCCGCCATCAAAATCAGCCGGCCTCCATCGCTTGTCCAGCGCTCAATCATCGATAATGTACCCTCGTCAAGTAATTTGTAATTGCCATCTGGTATGATAAAGACATCGTACTTCCATAAATCGACATTCTTGAAATAATCTGTTCCGATGATCGAAACAGGATAGTGGATTTGCTGCTCAAAAAAGTGCCACACTTGCCCGTGATCTAGTGAGGAAGTTTGATCTCCACCCAACAGTGCCACGCGAGGTGTTTTCATATAGCTTAATTCGGAGGAGCCAAAGTCAGCACCCTTTTCTACAAACCCTGTGGAAGTGGTATTGGTCTTTCGGTTGAATTGCTTGGCCGTAGATTGTACCATGTTATCAAAATCAACAATGCCTTCATTGCTTCTCCGCGTAATCACCAAGGTGCCGGGTTCAAAATTAATTCCGCCCGAGGTAAATGCCTTCATTGCCTTGCGCACTTTTACACCCTTCTTCATCATTGCTGCCAGAAATTCTACATCGTTCAAACTTTGGTAGGTAAATAAGTATGCGTATGGTTTGTTGGAAATAACCTCGGAGGCAATTGCCTTGGGTTGGTAGGGCTTTGCCACATTGATTCTTTCGTTCAGTGCAAAGGCTTTCAAATCATAAGCATACATCAAATTCCAAGCAGTGATGTCGTAAGTAAGTGAGTCGGTAAGTTTAGTAGTTGGTTCAAATATAGTAGTCACGAATCTGCCCTTGGGCTGATGTGTGTTGATGACAATATCATTAGCCGTAACATTTAAATTTGAAATAGACTGACTTTGGTAATCAAACCCGCGCGAAGGTTTTCCAGCAGCAGGGTGACCATACTGAATGTTGTGCAAGCTTAACCAACTGGTGATCTTATTGATCTTATCTTGATTGTTTTCGGCTTTGATCACATACGTTTTGTAAGGTGCCCCAGGCGCATTCAAATTATCTTTAAAGAATTTTTCAAACTCATCGACTAACTTGTTTGCGTTTTGTGACGACACCTCGATGGTAGACATGCCCGTAGTATAATGCTGTGTTAAGCGATCTTTCAGCGTAAGCGGATCGCCTTCCTTAGTGGTAACCACAAGCCCTGCGCCAATTCCACCCTTTTCGTAGGTCATGCCAATGGCTCCGCTGTAGGTTGGATACGTATCGCCATAGCTGGGATAGTACAAATCAAAACGCTCTTTGGTAAAATAAAGCCAGCCTTGCTCGTCAAAATATTTTGCGTTGTTTTTTCCAATGATGGTTTGAAACTCGCGTTGCCAATTGCTGATCACCTCGTGAAAAGGTTCTGCCGCGGGCGCAAAATAATAGGGCGAGTTATATCCTTGTTCGTGAAAATCGACATGCACGTGGGGCATCCATTGGTTGTAAAGCTTTATTCTCGCTTGCGATTCAATCTGCGTTTGCCAAGCCCAATCCCGGTTGAGGTCAAACAAATAATGATTGGCTCTTCCGCGCGGCCAAGGCTCGGCATGTTCGCGGGTTTGTGGGTCGCTGTTGGCAGGCAAGTTTCCGTACTGATTGAAAAAATTTGCGTACCGATCCCTTCCATCTGGATTGAGGCACGGATCTATAATTATGACAGTATTTTTCAACCACTCTTTTGTTCTAACGTTGCCCGGGTCAACCAATTCATAAAGGGTTTTCATGGACGCCTCCATCGAGTTGGCCTCGTTGCCGTGTACATTATAACTCAGCCAGACAATGGCAACTTTGGTAGTGGGCTTTCCATCAACCAAACCGCTTCTCTTCAAATTATCCAATCGAATTTGTTCAATGTTTTTGAAGTTATCGGGTGAGGCAATGATTGCATAAATCAACGGACGGTGCTCATACGTCTCACCGTATTGTTCAACAACTACATTGCTGGCGGCTTCATCTACATGCTTGAAATAATCTACCATTTGGTGATGGCGAGAGAATCGATCGCCTAATTCATAACCCAAAAACTCGGCTGGGCTTTGAAGCCTGAATTGCGCGAAAGTATTGGAAACGAAAAGGCAGAACGCGAAAAGTAGAAAGCAATAAGTGGAAAGTTTTTTCATATTGATTTTAAACGATCAAGCAAAGTATCAACAATAACTACATCTCCAAAATATTTTGGGATAAGGCATTCCTATTATTTTATGAAGGGCAATTTGAGAATCACAAGAGCCGATTGATTTGCGGCTGATGGTGGATGACGTGCTCGTTGAAAAAAACAATGGTTTGCCCAATGTTCAATTTGCCCGCAATAACGTGTTTGTAAATTTTACGTTTAATCTGATTGTCGGCAATGCTTTCAAGCAATACTTTTAATTCACTTCGTACTTGATTCCACTCAAGTTCCAATAACTGAATGTCGTTCGCCTTGGGTGTATTTTCAACCACCACTTTAGGCGCAGTAAAGCGAAAGGGAAGGCGCTGACTGATAATCAATACTATCATTTTCACTTCTTCAGCTAGTCCGGTATTCTCTACCTCGTCAATTGCTTGAATTTTCTTTTTTAAATAGGCGAGTGATAATCGTTCTGCGGTAATCAAATGGGCTATTACTTGATTAATGGACCACTTTCCTGGTGGTTGCTGATTCAATTTTTCAGCGGAAAGATTTTTGAGCGAATTAACTAATTTTACTCGTTGCGCTTCCAGCGAATCAAATTTTGTTTGGAGGGATTTGTTCATTTCGAGTGGTTTCCAAGGAGCTTTTTAACATCATCCCAAGGCGTATGGATGCAAACCTCTGGTTTAAAAGCTAAGTTTTTCTTGATCTCCAATATTTCGGCCGCGCGATCATTGGTATCTGGATGGGTAGTGATCCACTCAAGTCCTGCAGGCAAATTACCATCGCTCTGCGCCAGGCGAAAGAAAAAATTTGCCAAGCTCGTGGGATCAAACCCTGCCTTTGCCATTGATTCAGCAGCAATCTTGTCTGCTTCTCTCTCCTGTTTGCGATCAAAACCTGTTGACGATAGTGTTCGCAATACCTCTTTTGCAATTTCTGGCCCAGCGTCTCCACCGGCAATTGTCATGAGCATTGCGAGACCTATTTCTTTGAGAAGTTTTTTTGTTACATGATTTTTTTCGATGTGTGCAATCTCATGTGCCATTACCCCTGCAAGTTCATCGGCATTTTTAGCATAATTTATCAAGCCTGAATAGATCACCAAATTATCACCGGGCAAGGCAAAGGCATTTATGTCTGTCTTATCAATTACGTGGATTTTAATATTCAGCGAATCAAAGGAATTGCGCGAACAAATTTTTTGTTTGATCGAATCCAAGATCTGACTCAATGGCGCAGAATAAATTTTTTGCCCCTGAGACTCCAAACTTTTAACAATTAAATCGCCTAATTTCTTTTCGGTTTTTTTGCTGAGCTTTTCCATTGAGTCCCGACTGACAAAGGGAATCTGGCTCAGTAAAAACCAAGCCAAAAAGAAAGCAAGAAGCAAAACAAGAAATTGATTGATTATCTTTTGCATTTAGCTAAGGTTTGCAAACCAAGTCGGTGAGAGGACCAAAAAACCAAAATGATATATTTTTTCCATTACGAACCAATATGGCTGCTTTTATAGTGGCAATAAACTCCAGCAGATTGAACAGAAACAAGGTGATAATATACCCGATGTATAAGTTTGTAACCACTTCGTTCCCAAACACAATCGAAAGAGTCCAAGAAAACCCAACGCTGTTTACCACCACTATAAAAATTTGCGAAAGCAACGCCTGGGTACTGTGCCAACGAACAAAAAATGTGCTATTCTTATTGCTGAAATAGACAATAATAGTTGCCAACAAGTTTAGAATGGGTAAGGGAAGCCCCACCAATACTACAACCAACGACATCAAATAAATATTTGACGCCCGCTCTCTTTCAAAATCATTTGACACAACCATTCTTTACAAGCCTTTTAAGATATTCCATGTCCAGTTTGAGATCACTACTAAAATCAAGGGAAAAGATACATACGATCGTCTAAGCCATTGTTCCATGCGCCCATAGGCAACGAACAACGACTGGCGGTGACTGATTGTATCTACAAATAGCCACAGCGGAAGAAACAATAGAGCCATAAAAGCAATAATACCAAAAGGATTCATTTGCATCGCGCCTTTCCAATCGCCATTTGCCAAAAGCAATACCGATCTAGTTGTTCCACAAGATGGGCACGGTAAGCCAGTCAATTTTTTGAAGGGGCAGAAAATGATAGCCCTGTTTTTGACTCCATGTTCGTGACTCGAATAAATTAACAGCGAATAACTGGCAACCAGAACAATGCTGAACAAAAGATATAATCTGCTGCTCGTCACGCTACACTCATCAAGCGCTGAAAGTTAATTTCCCGCGTTCTTCCTTGAATAATGAACCAATCTACCACTGCCCAAACATAAAGACCGCCACAAGTAAGTAATTTGCCAACGCCTAGACCAGTGTCTCCAATGATGAAACGGTCTATCCCCAAAACTCCAGCTAAAAGAGAAATGATTAGACTGGTGGTGGGATCCTTAAGATTAAGGGACTGAACTAGCATAAACTTTGAATCATCCAATGAAGCAAGCTTATCGCGAACTGCGTTCAGTTGGTGACCTTCAAAAAACTTTGCGTTTGACATTAAATACATGTCTACTTTTTGCGAATCCATGGGTATTTGGGGTTAGGTTGAAAGTTAAATTTAAAAGAATTTCCTTACCTAAAAAAATTAATTTTCTTTTCAAGAAGCTCTATCCTTGCCGGCAGATAACCCACTAATTCTCCCTCCGCTTCCAACATTAATTTTTGTGGTGATCTCAATTCAAACCACTCCCCTTCCGAATAAGTGACCTGCGTATCAATTACTTCCTTCTTGCCTTTAATTGTTTGAAGGTAAAAGAGAAACTTCAATAGCGGAATATCTCCCGCTAAAAAAGTATTGAATAGGCCATCGTCCACCTCGGCTTTTGGGGCGATATAGATTTTGTTACCAAAAGATTTTCCGTTGGCTATTGCAAAGACGCGCGCCAAGCCTTTCCAATTCCAATGAGCCGATGAAACTTCAATGGGCTCGGGTTGGTGGGTAAAAAATGTCTCCATGATGGAAATGATATAACGCAGATCGCTGCTCAGCCACTTCGGTTTTTGTTCCATGCGCTGAACCGTATTCGGCCCCATGCCCGCACTGCACACATTGATAAAATAGCGAGTCAACTGTTCTCCTGTCTCGGAACAGCAAATTATTTTTCCAACGTCCGTGGGCTGTGGACTATTTCTATTCAATAATCCAATTAGCGAATCGATGCCGGTTGTGAGTCCACAAGCAGTTGCAAAATCATTTCCTGAGCCCAATGGAATAACCCCCAACGAAGGTGGGTTTGTTATTGCCGTTTGGGAGAGCAATCCATTTAGTACTTGATGCAAAGTGCCATCTCCGCCAGCAGCGATAATACCGATAACACTTTTAGTAGCCCACTCGGCTGCTATCTCTGTAGCGTGACCGGCATACTTTGTTTCAACAACCGTAACTTGAAATTTCTGTTGAAGAGGCGGAAGAATCTTTTTATAAAAAAATTTCTTTTTTTTGGAAATACCGTTGAGGATGATGGCTATCATCGTGGCGTTGGTGGATTACTGCAATCACTTGCAGTTCTTCTTGATCATGTTCTTGGCCTCGGGTGATCCCAGCTCTTCCGCATGTTTCAGATCCAGACATCCATCATAATTGTTATTCATCGAAAGTTTTACCAATGCTCGTTGGTAGTAGGTTTCCGCATCGTTGGGATATAGCTCAATCGAAAATGTGTAGTCCTCTACTGCACCAGCAAAGTCTTCTTTAGAAGTTTTGCTCAGGGCGCGGTTGTCAAAATAGGTTGGGTTAGTGCCGTCCAACTCAATTGCCTTGGTATAGTCGGCAATGGCACCAGGAAAATCTTGAAGTGTATGCTTTAGAACACCACGGAGATTAAATGTTTCCGAATCCTGATTATCGATTTCCAAGGATTTGTTGTAGTCTTCCAATGCGCCTTTAAAATCTTCCTTTGCACTTTTTGCCAACGCTCGATTTTCATATTTCAACGGGTCTTTCGCATCCAGTTTGATGGCTTGGTCGTAATCGGCAATGGCTTTATCAAAGTTGGTGGTATTGTAATAGGCCACTCCCCTGTAGTTATATAAATTGGGATCATTTTTGTCTAGCTCAATTGCTTTAGAGTAGTCATCAATCGCACTTACAAATTCACCCAATTCAGATTTAACAATGCCGCGGTTAAAATATTTATCATCATTGACTGGGCCTAATTCCAAGGCCTTCGAAAAATCAAAGTACGCACCCTGCAAATCCTCACGATTATATTTGGCAAAGCCCCGGTTGGTATATGCCTCTTCGTATTTACCGTTAAATCGAATCGCCTTGTCCAAATCTGCGATGGCACCGTCATCATCTCCCAAGCTGATTTTTGCCTCGCCTCGGTAGTTGAGAGCCTCCGCAAAAGTTGAATCTACTTCTAGCGCGAAGTTAAAATCGCCTATTGCTCCGTAATAATCTTGCAAACCCATCCGTGCGCGGCCACGAAGGGTGTACACATTTTTGTTTTTGGGATTGGTCTCGAGCAATTTGGTAAGGTCTACCTTCGCCTCAATAAAATTGCGGGAAGCGATCTTTCGTTTTGCAACGTCCAAAGATTGATCCAACGTTTGACCCGAGGAAAGAAAAGGAACAAGCAAGAAAGCAAAAATGAATTTTTTCATCAAATACATATAATGAAGGAGCAAGTTACTAAGAATTGTTAAATCAACTTACTTTTTAAGCAACACGAGAAATTTACAAATCCGAAAGTGATTTACCGCTCACCTATTTTTCGCCAACGAAAATCAGGCAAACCCGTACCTTGTATCACCAAATATATTTTATGAACAAACTTATCGCCTTCTGTTTTTTTCTTTGTTGCTTTTCCGGGTGGGCGCAAGAGAAGCCTTTGAGCATGAAAATGGATTTTGAAGACTATGACCCTCCATCTTCACTGAAAGTAGAAGAGCACCGGCTTACGCGAGCAAAATTTCCGTTTATCGATATTCACAATCATCAAGGAAATTGGAACACAGCCGACTTGAGCGGCTTGATCAAGGAAATGGACAAACTCAACATGGGTATGATGATCAACCTAAGCGGTCGAGGTTTTCGCAGCAGTGGCGACCATTTGGAGAAATCCGTTGACAACATTCAAAAGCAATTCCCCAATCGGTTTGTGGTGTTTACCAACGTAGACTTTGGCGCAATTGATGAACCCGACTGGACGGCCCGCACGGTGAAGCAGCTAGAAGCAGACGTAAAAAGAGGCGCGAAGGGATTGAAGATTTACAAAAGCCTGGGCATGTCTAGTAGAGATAGCAAAGGCAACCGCATTCATATAGATGATCCGCGCATCGATCCGGTATGGGCGAAATGCGGTGAATTGAAAATACCCATATTGATCCATGCAGCAGACCCAAAACAATTTTGGCAACCAATTGACAAAAATAACGAGCGCTGGTTAGAACTAAAGTTGCACCCAGGCCGGAGGCATGATACAGATACCGTGAAGTGGGAGCGGATAATTGCCGAGCAACACAACATTTTCAAAAAACATCCGAAAACTATTTTTATCAATGCCCACCTAGGTTGGTTCGGTAGCGACTTAAAAAAGCTAAGTCAACTAATGGATCAATATCCAAATATGGTCACAGAAGTTGGTGCGGTCATCGCTGAGTTGGGGCGGCAGCCCCGAGCCGCGAAAGCATTTTTAACGAAATATCAAGACCGTGTCTTGTTTGGCAAAGACAGTTGGGTGCCTGATGAGTATGAAACCTATTTTAGAGTATTGGAAACCGAGGATGAATATTTTCCATACCACAAAAGATACCACGCCTTTTGGCGGATGTATGGAATTGGGTTGCCCGATGACATTTTGAAAAAGATTTACTATAAAAATGCGCTGCGAATTTTGCCAAATATGGACAAGAGTCAGTTTCCGAAGTAAATAACATCTTTGGATTGTGTCACGTTGAGCTTGTCTAAACATAAATCACGTTTTATGTCTTTCAAATCGACTTCGACAGGCACAGTCTGACATTGAGCTATTTTTTTATAGCCTGATAAATTTGATTACCTTGGATTGAATGAATTTTTAAAATCGTGTTATGATCCAACCACGCAGAGAATTTTTAAAAACCGTTGGCCTTTTTTCCACGTACACGATCGGAGCTAACCTGCTTCAACCATTACATTCCATCGCTCAACCTATCATGAAAGAGAAAGAGCTGTTTTTCAAAATCTCGTTGGCGGAATGGTCGTTGCACCGCGCACTTCAATCAAAGAACATGGACAATCTTGATTTTCCCGTCAAGGCGAAAAAGGAATTCGGTATTTCTGCAGTAGAGTATGTAAACCAATTCTTCAAAGACAAAGCCACCGACACTATTTACCTCTCCGAATTAAAAAAACGCTGTGATGATAACGGGGTTGCCAGCGTGTTGATCATGTGCGATGGCGAAGGTGCCATGGCCGATTTGAACGAAGCAAAAAGAAAGGAAGCGGTAGAAAATCATTACAAATGGGCAGAGGCGGCAAAGTTTTTGGGGTGCCACTCAATCCGTGTAAATTGCTATGGCGAGGGGAGTGCAGACGAAGTTTCAAAAGCGGGCATTGATGGGTTGCGCAGCTTGAGCGAGTTTGCGCAAAAGATTGGAATCAACGTAATTGTAGAAAACCATGGTGGCTACTCCTCCAATGGAAAATGGCTGAGTAGTGTGATTTCAAAAGTAGGTATGCCCAATTGCGGAACGCTGCCGGACTTTGGAAATTTTTGCATCCGTAGAGAGAAAACAGAAAAAGGCGAAGTGTGCGCAGAACAATATGATCGTTACCAAGGTGTGAAGGAGATGATGCCTTTTGCCAAGGGCGTAAGCGCGAAGAGCTATGATTTTGATGATCAGGGAAATTGCCTTGAAACGGATTACGCCAAAATGTTGCCCATTGTAAAAGCAGATGGTTATAAAAGCTTTATTGGCATTGAATATGAGGGAAGCAAACTATCGGAAGAAGAAGGGATCAAAGCAACTAAGGCATTGTTAGAAAAATTAGGTGGGCTGTAAACGACATCAATATGAAAAAAAAAATTTTGTTAATTCTGTTGCTTTTTTCTTGCAGCGAAAAAAAATCTGAAACCGTCCTTTCCCCCCAAGAATTTGACGTTCAATATAAAGCTACACCCGATGCCATATTGCTGGACGTGCGTACGTTAGAAGAGGTGGCCAATGGCAAAATTCCAAATGCTGCAAACATTGTCTTTGACGATGCCTTCGCCACTAAATTAGATACACTGCAACACAAGCCGTTGTTCGTCTATTGTGGGAGCGGCATCCGTTGCGTGAAGGCCGCAAAAATCTTAAAGGAAAAAGGCTATGTGGAAGTATATGAACTGGCAGGCGGATTGAAAGCTTGGAAGGCAGCGGGGTTGGCCGTGGACTAGGCACTCTAGCTGTTACCCAAACAACTTCCCCACTTTCTCCAAATCCACATTACCGCCCGAAAGGATAATTCCCACTTTTTTTCCTTTGAATTTTTCTTGGTGTTTCAACACCGCAGCAAATGGTACCGCACAGGAAGTCTCAATAATTATTTTCATCCGCTCCCAAATCAGTCGCATAGCCACTATGATCTCTTCATCAGTAACGGTGATCACTTCTTTCACATTTTCGTAAATAATGGGAAATGTCTTGTCCCCCAGCGTGGTGAGCAATCCATCGGCAATGGTGTTAGATTGTGCAGGCTCAATTTTACCTGATTGCATGGATCGATAGGCATCATCCGATCCGGCTGGTTCCCCTGCTATCACCGCGGTAGAAGGTGAAAAATACTTTGCGGCTAACGCTGTGCCACTGAGCAATCCACCACCGCCCACTGGAGCAAGGACTATATCCAACGTATCGGTTTGTTCAAACAATTCTTTTGCGCAAGTCGCTTGGCCTTCGATCACTTTGTAATTGTTGAACGGGTGGATTTCGGCAGCACCCGTTTTCTTAATCACTTCCGCCAATGTAGACTCGCGTGCCTGCAGTGTTGGCTCACACTCAAAAATTTCACCGCCAAAGCCACGTACTCCACGTTTTTTAATTTCTGGTGCGGTGCGTGGCATTACAATGTAGGATTTCGTGTTTAAAATTTTTGCAGCTCGGGCCAAAGCCTGAGCATGGTTACCGGAAGAGTGTGTGGCCAACCCTTTTTTTCTTTCTTCTTCCGTCAACGACAGTGCCGCATTCATCGCACCGCGCGACTTAAAGGCGCCTACCTTCTGAAAATTTTCGCACTTGAAAAAAAGCTCGCAGCCGGCTATTTCATTTAGGCTTTGACTGGTAAGCACTGGCGTTTGCTCAATGTATGGCTTTATGCGTTCGTGCGCTTCGGAAATGCTTTCTTTAGTAATCATCCTTTTAAAAGTTGAAAGTTCGACAAACAAATATAATTTTAAAGTCTGACGCAATCACTAGGTTCCACTTAGCACGAAAAAAGCGAATGCGTTACAAACCTATTCTATGAAGACTTTTTGGTTGATATTGTTTGCGTGGCTTTTCTTATGGGGTTCGGCAGTGGCTCAGGAGAAAAAAAGAACTCGGCTACCGCTGTTTGTTTCGCACCTGAGCGCGGAAGATGCGGCTATAACGCGAAGAAAAGGCGCACCTTCTCATTTTTTTCTGACGAGGGTGGTTTGCTTTCATAAAAAATGCCGCGCTTTTATAGGCTGGAGAAAGGGTCAACGAGCTAGGCAGTATGATTATACAAAACCAGCTACGCTACAAAAGCAAGCAACCATCCAAAAGGATTCCGCGCGCATTTTGCCAGTCAAGCCACTTCCCAAAGTACCTGTAAAAAACAAACCACTATCGCCTATGGCTAGCCGTGCCGATAGCGTGATTGTGCTGAACGAATTGTTGTTTGAAACCAACCGCTATAATTTGCGAGAAGAGCTATACCCGTTGCTGGATTCCATCGCGGATTATTTGCAAAAAGAATCGAAGGCAAGTGTGACCATTTCGGGGCATACGGATAATGTAGGAAAGGAAGAATACAACCTGCAGTTGTCGTCCCAGCGGGCGGAGGCCGTGGCAGAATATTTGATCGACCAAAATATCAGCCCCGAACGCCTGAGTTTTTTAGGGCTAGGAAGTGCGCAACCTGTTCAACCGAACGAAACACTAGAGGGAAGAAAAAAAAATAGGCGGGTGGAGATTTTGATCCGCTACACACGATAGATATTAGGTGCTACTTTTGGGAAACTAGAGTTACAACCTTAGATGCTGTAAGTTTGATCTTGTCGAAAGCGGCTTGCTCGAGTCTCCAAATAGACTTGGGTTAGCTCAGCATGATAATGAATTAATAGGTTTGCATAACGCCTGTTAGTAATTTTGAAAATCATTTTTCCTCTATCGAAAAAATGGAACGAATGCAAATCACCAGTCCTTCAATCACATCGATTTATCCCGAATTTGAATTTTCCACTTCACGCAGCAGCGGACCAGGTGGCCAAAATATAAACAAAGTCAACTCGAAAGTTATGTTGGAGTGGAGTGTGAGGGAATCTACTATAGTCAGCGAAGAACAAAAAGAAGTTATCACAACCAAGTTGGCAAGCTATATTACGAAAGAAGGCGTTCTACAACTCACGTCTCAAGAAAGTCGGTCGCAGCTTGAAAACAAAGAAGGCGTTGTAAAAAAATTGGCTGGACTATTGATCAAAGCATTCGCAAAAAAGAAAGTTCGCAAACCATCCAAGCCAAGTAAGGCCGCCAAGCAAAAGCGCATTCTGCAAAAGAAACAGCTCGGAGAAAAAAAGAAGTGGCGGCAGCGGCCGGAGTAGTTGAACTCACGCAGATTTCAAAATCCTCTCCAGCTCCCTTATATTTGCGGCAAAATCATTTTACCGCATGAGATTAGGGCAATTGTCGCGAAAAGTAGGAGTCAGTACAACAGAAATAATACGTTTTCTTGCTGCGAAAAACGTGGCCGTCAATGAAGATTCCAATGCCAAAGTAGAAGACAAGCACGCCAATTGGGTTATTGAAAAATATGCTCCGCATTTGTTGCAACAAGTGACTGTTGCCTTGGCTGAAGAAAAGATAGAGGTTGCTCCTTCGATTATTGATCCTATCGAAACCATTGAAATCCGCCAAGAGCCGACAACAGATCAGCGGGTAGCTTTAGATGAGCAACCGATCATCGAAATAATCACAGCACCAAAGATTGAGCTATCGGGCTTAAAAGTTTTGGGCAAAATTGAAATTGCGGAAAAGAAGAAAAAAGAAATTGACAACACAGAACAAGCTACAGAAGTGACAGTGGACGCGAAGCCGCGTGTGGAGAAAAGGCAACGCCCGCAACGTGAGTTTCAGGAACGCCCTCAAAAAAATCCAATTGCCTTGCAGCGCGAGCGGGAAGAACGGGAGGCCCAAAAAACGAGAAAAGAAAAGGCGCTGCGCGAAAAAGAAAAGAAGACATACAACTATTTGAGCCGAGTTCAGCCGCAAACACCTGTCAAAAAAACTCGTTACCTGAAAGAAGAAATTACTTCTGAGCCAATCGCTGAAGAAGAAGCTCCAAAAACGGTGTGGGGAAAATTTAAGAAGTGGCTGAGAACTTAAAGTTTACTTGTTGAATTGGTAGTTTTCGACAAGCTCAAACTGACAACAACACAAAAAACTCTTGGCGTAATACCCATTCTAATTTTTCTTATTCGGCCTTCTATATTTTACAGGCGCAGGCGGCTCAGGTTTGAGTTCAATTCCTTGTGTCTTCATTAATTTCATTGCTTCCTCTACGCCACGTTCCAATTGCGGGTCACGACCTTTGATCACTTCCGCTGGGGATTGCTGCACTTCTACATCGGGAGAAATGCCAACCCCTTCCACTGCCCATTGGCCATTCACATCATAAAAACCGCCACGAGGCGCCACCATGCGTCCGCCATCAACAAAAGGTGGCGTATCCCATGTGCCCACTAGTCCACCCCACGTTTTCGTACCGACCAACGGACCAATTTTCATTTTGTTAAATAAATACGGAAGCAAATCTCCACCTGAGCCAGCGCGTTCGTTGATCAACATTACTTTTGGTCCGAAGATGCCAGCATTCGGTGTTAAGAAGGGCCGATGGTCACTTGCCCTACTATTAAAATATCCATGCAGTTGACGAGCCATAATGTCAACCATGTAATCGGCAGCAGACCCACCGCCATTGTTTCGTTCGTCAATGATCGCTCCCTTTTTATCTTGCTGGGCAAAGTAGTAACGATTGAAGTACGTATACCCCGGGTTACCGGTATTCGGCACGTAAACATAAGCGAGTTGTCCCTTCGAAAGTTGATCTACTTTTCTTCTGTTGCCTTCTACCCAATCAAAGCTGCGCAATTGATTTTCATTCTCCACGGGCACTACCGTCACAACGCGCGCGCCTTCACCCGTTGGTTTACTGCTCACCTTTATTTTGATCTGCCTATTGGCGGTCGCTTCAAAATATTTGTACACGTTTGTCGATGTTGAAACCGCTTGGCCATTTACTTCCAACAAATAATCGCCTGCGGAAATAGCCACCCCAGGCTCGCGCAATGGCGCTTTTAATTCCGGATTCCAACTTTCACCTAAGTAGGTTTTTTTAAATCGATACAAGCCTCTGTCAATTTCGTAATCGGCACCCAGTAACCCAACCGGCACGTTTGAAATATCCGGAAAGTCGCCACCGCTGGTGTACGAGTGTCCCACGGAAACTTCCCCTCCTAAAATATCGACCACATAATTCAAATCAGTGCGATGGCGAACGTGATCAATCCACGGGCTGTACCATTTGTAAACATCATTCCAAGGTGCGCCATGAACATTACTGACGTACAGAAAATCGCGCTGGTAGCGCCAACCTTCACGGAAGATTTGTTTCCACTCTTCGATGGGGTTGATTTTTAGTTTCATCGAAGCCAATGATTCTAATTTTCCATCACCCACTTTCTTATTGCTGTCACTTGTGCCTAAAATTCCCCACACGGCATTGCTGCGATAAAGAATGGATTTGCGATCGTTGGAGATCGCTACCTCATTTACAAGAGAAAGGAATACTTCTCCTTTTCTATCTTTGAAATTATAACGAGACAGAGTAACGCCCAGTTGATTAACAACGCTCTCGGCATAGAAAACATATCCGTCTGGCCCATTGTAAAGTGCGGTGTAGTTTCTGGAAGGAATGTCAACTGCTAATATCCGGTTGCTTAGTCCATCCATATCTATTTTTACGATGGCTGTGGCATCCTTTCCCTGTCTGCCGGCAGGCAGGTTTTCTTCTTTTGGTTTTTCTTTTTCTTCATCGCTGCGCGGAGCAATGGGGGATGGGTCGTCCTTATTAAGTAGAGCGAGGTAGAGCGAGCGAGTTATCGGGCGATCGTACGAACTCATATCCAGCCATCCCGTGTTCAGTCCGTAATTGGTGCTGGCTAAGAAGTACAGGTATTTTCCATTGGCATCCCACACAGGTGAAATTGCATCGGCCATGGCATCCGTCAATTGAAGATTTTGTCCCGTTTCTACATTGTAAACTTTGATCACTTTGAAATGATTGTCCATCAAACGGCTGTAGGCAATCCATTTGCTATCGGGCGACCAAACAGGGTTTAGCGTTCGATTGGGATGCGCGTATCTTTCTGTATCTACTTTTTTAGCAGCCGAGGTGACAACATCCACAAACCATAAATTATAATCGGTGTCGGTAAAAGAAATATATTTACCATCGGGCGACCACGCTGGTTTGAAAAAGAACGTTGGCTTTTCGAATGAAATTACTTTTGGCTTCTCCAATCCTTCTTGATCACCAATCATCAATTGGTATTCTCCACTTGCATCGCTAAACCAAGCAATCTTTTTTCCATCGGGCGACCAACTCGGTGAGCGATCTGCCGCTGCCGAATTGCGCGTAATATTTCTCCAATCGCCTTTTTCTTTGGGGGCAGTAAAAATCTCTCCACGATATTCAAACAATGCCCGTTGCCCGGTCGGGGATAGGGATGCATTCGCAAGAGCGGTAGGCTTCACTTCTTCCCAGCGCTCACGTGCCCAATGAAAATCGCCACGCACATTGATCACCAATTGCTTGGTGGAAGTAGTAGCTGGATTTAATATGCTTAGGTATCCACCTTGTTCATACACGATTTCCCCAACACCTGCATCCAAGCTCTTTACATCAAAATCAGTAAGAAAGGTTTGTTGTTTCAATTCATTGGTAGAAGCATTGAACGACCAGATGTTGTTTGCGTAATCGCGCTCCGAAAGAAAAAAGACCACACCATTCAACCAAACAGGATCGGTATGACGTTCGTTGTCGGTTTGAGGTGTTGATTTTAGTGTATAATTTTTTAGGTCCACAATCCAAATCGGTTTGGCCTGGCCTCCGCGGTAATTCCTCCACTCAGCATCCCAAAAACCAATCTGCTGGTAGGCGATATACTTTCCATCTTCTGAAATTTCACCGGCCACTGCCCGAGGAATATCCAATGCTTCTTCCATTCCCCCTCTACGATTGATTTTATAAAACTTTGACTCCAGTGTTGGCACTGACTCACGACCTGAGGCAAATAAAATGCTTTCGCCATTGGGAGTCCAACCCGTAACATTGTCTGCTCCCGGATGCCATGTTAGTCGTTCGGGTTGCCCTCCTTCCGTAGGAATAACATATACATCGGTATTACCATCGTACTGACCCGTAAAGGCAATGAATTTTCCGTCTGGAGAAAAGTGTGGATTGCTTTCCTGGCCTTCGTTGCTAGTCAATCGCTTGGCCTCTCCGCCCTCTTTAGCAACAATCCACAAATCATTGGCGTATACAAATACAACACTTGCGTTGCTTATTGTTGGCTGACGAAGCAATTGGGTGCCTTGGGCCGAGCAAACCAAGTTTGTTAAGAAACCAAAAAATAAAAAGGTTATTCTTTTCATGTCGATAAGATTATGAAACGAAAGTAGGAAACTGTGATTAGCCGATCGTTACCGCTCACGGAATGTTTAGTGCTATAAAAACAAAGACATCTAAAGGGGCAATCAGTTTTCGAAATAACCCACTGTAAACTGGAAGTCCATTGGTTTTAATTGCAGGCTGGAAGTTTAGTTTACTGGTAATGAATAATTTTGCCACTGACCTGCGTTTCCGGCCATAGCCGTCCACTTATTTCGAATATCAATCCGTGACCATAAGTAAGCGCAATAAATTTTATTTGTAGATACCGATCGGTATCTTTGCGACATGCGAAATCCTGCCGAGACAAAAGAAGCTATTTTACATCATGCGGGAAACCTTTTTAATCTACAGGGTTATAAGGCTACTTCAATCAGTCATATCACACAAGCTACCGGCCTGACCAAAGGAGCGATCTATCGCCATTTTAAGAATAAAGAGAAACTAGAAGAGCAGTCGCTGGTGTACTTAACAGGAGTGATGTTTGAAAAACTCAGAACAGAAATTAAACAGCGAAGTAATGCGATTGCCAAACTGAAAGCCATTATTCATTTTTTCGAGTTGTACCTATCAAAACCACCGATCAAAGGCGGTTGTCCACTGATGAATGCCGCCATCGAAGCCGATGATCAAAGCCCGCACTTACGAAAAAAGGCTCATACCGTTTTAGAAGTATTGAAAGAATCGATCGTAACGATTTTGTCTAATGGGCAGAAATTTGCTCAGATCAAGAAAAACATTGATAAAGAATACTATGCCACCATTATGATCGCCAGCCTAGAGGGGGCTATCATGATGAGCAAACTTTCCAAAACAAATCACGCCATCCGCATGGTAATTTTCCACTTGGAAAAGATGATCGAAGAAATTAAAGATTAATTTTTTTAAAAAGATTTTATGAACAAAATACTCCTTCGGTCCATCGGTTTTTACATCAACACGCTGGCCGTAATAGCGCCCACATTCGCAGCGCGAAAAGGCTTTGAACTATTTTGTTGGCCGCGCAGAATCAAGATGAAACCTCATCAACTTGAATTTTTGAATCAATCGGATGAAAAATTTTCCATTGACTATGCCGGTAAAAAGGTACAAGTCTACCGCTGGGGGAAGGGTGAAAAGAAAATTCTACTGCTGCACGGTTGGCAAAGTCATAGTTATTGGTGGAGGTATGTAATCAATCGTTTATCAAAAGAAGAGTTTTGTATTTACTCACTTGATGCGCCAGGTCATGGATTATCAGAAGGAGATTTTTTGAACCTACCGCATTATAGCGGCCTGATAGAACAGTTTATTGTAGGGCAAAAATCGTTGCATGCGATTCTTACACATTCTTTTGGCGGGTTTGCTTCAGTTTATACATTACACCGCTTACCAAACCTGCAAGTGAACAAATTGGTGATAATGGCTGCCCCGGGCGAAGTAGAATATTTTTTTAATTACTATCAAAAAATGTTGAGTCTTTCCAAAAGGACAATTGGACTGATCAACGACTACTTTATTAAGGCCATTGGCCACCCGCCCTCTTACTTCAAGATGGTAGATTTCAGTAAGTCATTGCAGGTTCAGGGTCTAATTATCCATGACACAGAAGACAAAGAGGCTCCGTTTCAAACAGCAAAAGATATGAATGCTGTATGGAAAAATTCAAAACTTATTAGCACGACCGGGCTTGGACACAATCTTAAATCCAAAGACTTGGTGGAGGAAGTAGCAAAGTTTATTTAAATTTTTTCTATCGCACGAAATCTCCGCTTGTATTTTTTGATTGTTATTGCAATCAATGCCCCTCCAATGGCGCTTGGCAAGACCCACAACACCCAGCCATGTTCAGGTAACTGTATATTTACAACCACAAAGGCGGTAGTTGCTGAAATATAGCTTCCTCCCATGCTGCTAATGTGCGTAAACCACCAGTGCATTTTTTCTTTAGGGGGTGTAATGAAATTCTTTACATCTACAAACAGAAAAGAGAACCCAACCGCGCTAAAGACAACCGCAGGTACACCCATTCCGCTCCCTTTTAGAAATATCCAAATTCCAAAGCCAAACAGCGCCACAATGAAAATAGCAGAGATTGAAATGATCAACCAATCCAATGCGGCAGGCTTCTGGCCTTGATCCAATTTTTTTAATGACAAAATGCGATACCCCCGTACCGTTAAATAATAACTGAAGAACCCAACCATCAGCAAAAAGTCATTTCGATGACCAATGGCCACAACCACCGCACCAATAAATACCGCTGTCATTCCCCAAAAATAAATTTTGCCCGCGATCCGATGTGATTTCCCTCCTTTTCTGGAGAGCATGGCAATTAAGCCACTTATTAGTGCAACAATGCCGCCCGCAATGTGCAGCAAGAGCACAATCGAAAGGAATTTTTCTGTCGTCATGATACAAGGATAGGCAGGCGCAATTTGTCGCGTTTAAAAAGTTGACCGCGTTGTGGTTTGGCCAGAATGGGATGTATAAAGGAATCGATAAAAAGCAAAAAAAATCTTCTCCCTAGAACCTAGGGCAAAAGACTTTGTAGAATAGGCGGAACTATCGATGCTTTTGCATTGCGCGCGAGTAGCTGAGAATGTTGAGCACTACATCTGCAGAAGGCTGTAAATGAGCCGCATCCACTGATTTTTTACTCGAGTTCAGCTCTTTCCACTGGGCTTGCAGCATACTGTCGCACAGTAGTGCTTTGTTAATCTCCTTGGTCTCCTCTTCCGAGGTCTCGTGGTATAAATACCTGATCAGATCGTTCTGGGTAAAAATTTTTATCATAGGCCATGTTATTTTTAATCATCTTCTTTCTCAGGTTGATCAACGCATAACGCATTCTACCCAGTGCCGTGTTTATGCTCACTTCTGTACGTTCCGCTATTTCCTGAAAGCTCATCTGCAAGTAGTGCCGCATAATCAACACGTGCTTTTGTTCTTCAGGCAATTCTTTTATCAGATCCCGCATCCGCGACCTTGTGTCGCGCAGCATCTGTTTGTCTTCGTAGGACTCTTCTGCAAACTGCATCGAATCAAACACGTGACTTCCGTCTTCCAGCGTCACCTGCGGGTAGCGCTTGCTCTTGCGGAAATGGTCAATAGCTAGGTTATGTGCTATTCTGCAAATCCACGGAAGGAATTTACCTTCTTCGTTATAACGACCTCCTTTAATGGTGTTGATCGCCTTAATAAAGGTATCTTGAAGCAGGTCTTGTGCTTCATAGCGATCTTTTACTATTAAATAAATAGCCGTATAAATACGGGATTTGTGTCTGTGAAGCAGGATTTCGAACGCCTCTTCGTTACCGGTTTGATAGAGCGAAACCAAATGGCTGTCGCTAGATCTGCTGTCAATCATCGTCTTGCGTTTAAGTAACGTAAAGATGTCGTTCGATAGTGTGTGGGTTAGATTTAATTTTATTAGAGTTGAAAAATAGAACTATTTTTCCGAAACCCAAAAAAAAGTAACGAAATTCTTGCCTCTTGTATAAATTCTTTCGCTAATTGAACCGTTTTTTAAATCACCTTATCTATTTATGGCCATTATAAAGAAAAGAGTAATAAAAAGTCTTGAAAACCTGTCGGAAGATTTACGCGAGTTGATGCGCGAACAATACCCCAACGGATACGAAACAAGCATCTCCCGGATTACGAATGCTAAAAAAGAACCCATTTTTGTTTTCCCTCTGGAGACAGATGACGCGGTGTTTTTAGTTAAAGTGCCAGCAACAAAAAACAGCGATGGCGGGTATGACGTAGAATCGGGCAAGAAGCAGGAGTTTGAAGCCGAGGATGACGATCTTAAGCCCGTTGCTGGCGATGATGACTTTGAGGCAGCAGGGGACGCAGATGATTTTGATGCGGAAGGAGATGGCGATGGCACAAAAGAGGCTAGCTACGATCCGGATTTCGACAATTAGCTAATTCTAAGTTTTAACATCCAGAGTTACGCCTGCTTTTTAATTTTTCACGCAAAGTCGCAAAAGGCGCCAAGAAAAACGCAAAGATCTAAAGGTTGCCTAATTCCGGTTAAGGTAATGAAACACTACAGGTTCAAATAGTGTTTTTTATTTACATTATTTATCCTCACTAATACGGGATTTATTCATTCGTGTTTTAATGGCAAAGAATGATAGTGAGCTTACTAAGATTGGAACAAACGTAGGACAAGGCTTGTCTATTTTTTACTTTTGCGTTTTCTGATGAACAATACCTTCAACGATTCTTTTTTAGACGACCTCGATCCAAAAGAATACATTATCATTAAGCGGGCTAGGGTAAACAATCTTAAAAACCTGAGCGTGGCCATTCCCCGAAACAAGTTAGTGGTTATCACGGGTTTATCAGGTTCCGGAAAGTCATCACTCGCGTTTGACACGCTTTTTGCCGAAGGCCAGCGAATGTACGTGGAGAGCTTGAGCTCATACGCCCGCCAGTTTTTAGGGCGGATGGAAAAGCCGGAAGTAGATTATATCCGGGGCGTTTCCCCCGCAATTGCTATCGAGCAGCGAGTAAATACACGGAACCCACGCTCTACCGTTGGCACTACCACCGAGATTTATGATTACTTAAAACTTTTGTTTGCACGCATCGGCACAACCTATTCGCCAATTAGCGGGGTAGCGGTAACGCGTGATACAGTTACCGATGTTGTAGCGTATATCAACACGCAAAAAGAAGGCACACGAGTGATGATTGCCTGTCCACTAAAAGTAGAAAAGGGACGGAAGCTGGCCGATGAACTGTCTCTATTGTTGAGCAAAGGATTTGCACGCGTATTAATTAATGGCGAAGTAAAATTCATTGAGGAAGTTATCGGCACATTGCTAGTATCAAAATCGGCAGAAAAACCAAAAAAGAAGTCCACATTAAAAACAAACTCCTCCCCTCTTCTCGGGAGAGAGGCCGGGGGTGAGATAGGTGAGGTGGAAATATTGATCGACCGCGCTGCTGTAAACGCAACCGATGAAGACCTGACCTTCCGCCTTTCGGATTCAGTTCAGACCGCATTTTTTGAAAGTCATGGAGATTGTTCGATTTATGTGGAAGCTCTGCCCAAAAAGAGTTTCTCAGATCGTTTCGAGTTAGATGGCATCAATTTTACAGAACCCTCTGTAAACTTATTCAGCTTCAACAATCCATTTGGCGCATGCCAAACCTGTGAAGGCTTTGGAAAAATTTTAGGCATCGATGAAGACTTGGTATTTCCTGATAAAAGCCTTTCGGTATTTGAAGGTGCCGTTGCCCCGTGGCGCGGTGAGGTAATGAGCGAATGGGCGAAGCCGTTGTTGAAAAATGGAATCAAGTTTGATTTTCCGGTACATCGCTCAATAGGCGAACTAAGTCGCAAGCAATATGACCTGATGTGGAACGGCAACGAATACTTTGACGGCCTCCACGAATTCTTTCGGTACCTCGCCACCAAAACCCATAAGATCCAATATCGTGTGATGCTCTCTCGCTTTCGCGGAAGAACCACCTGCCCCGATTGCCGTGGAACGAAACTGCGTAAAGATGCAGCTTATGTAAAAATTGCTGATACGTCCATCACTGATTTAGTTCTGATGCCGATTGAAGATGCAGTGGTATTTTTTGAAAAATTGAAACTGCCTGCTTACGAACAAAAAGTTTCAGAGCGTATTCTTACCGAAATTAAATCGCGCTTGGAGTACATGGAAAAAGTAGGGTTGGGCTACCTCACCCTCAATCGAGTTACTTCTACCTTATCAGGCGGAGAATTTCAACGAATCAAATTAGCCACTTCGTTAGGTAGTGCGCTCGTTGGCTCGATGTACATCATGGATGAGCCCAGCATAGGTCTTCACCCGCGCGATACTGCACGAATGGTAGAAGTGCTAAAATCCTTACGGGATATGGGCAACACCGTGATTGTGGTAGAACACGAAGAAGAAATCATGCGCGCAGCAGATCAGATCATTGATATCGGACCGGATGCAGGTTCGCACGGTGGGCACTTGGTTTTTCAAGGCAGCATCAAAGACATTAAAGAGAATAGCAAGGTTCATTCTCATACCACCGATTATTTAAGCGGCAAAGAAAAAATTGCTATTCCAGCTTTGCGCAGAAAGTGGAAAGATTCTCTCACCCTCATGGGCGCGCGCGAAAATAATTTGAAAAACCTAAAAGTAAAATTTCCTTTGGGGGTACTAACAGTAATAACGGGCGTAAGCGGTTCGGGAAAATCCACCTTGATCAAAAAAGTATTATATCCGGCACTTGGTCGATTGACGGGTAATATTGGTGATACTCCAGGCAAGTACGATCAACTGACGGGGGATTTTAACACGATCAAGCAAATTGAATTTGTAGATCAGAACCCGATCGGAAAATCTTCACGTTCCAATCCCATCAGTTATGTAAAGGCATACGATGCCATCCGTAATTTATATGCCGATCAACCGCTTTCGGTGCAGCGAGGTTATAAGCCTTCCCACTTCTCTTTCAACGTAGAAGGTGGCCGCTGTGAAACCTGCGAAGGCGAGGGCGAAATAAAAGTAGAGATGCAATTCATGGCCGATATTTTTCTGGACTGCGAAAGCTGCCACGGAAAAAGATTTAAGCAAGAAGTGCTGGAGGTAGAACACAAAGGCAAATCCATTGCAGATGTACTGGACATGACGGTGGAAGAAGGTCTTGAATTTTTCAAAGACAAGAAACCGGTTTACGAGCGCATCAAACCGCTGTTTGAAGTTGGGCTTGGCTATGTAAAATTAGGCCAATCATCCAACTCATTATCTGGTGGTGAAGCGCAACGTGTGAAGCTCGCCTCCTTCCTCGGTAAAAATTCTTCTGACAACTCCGACCACATTCTTTTTGTTTTTGATGAGCCCACTACCGGCTTGCACTTCCATGATATTTCGAAATTATTGAAGGCCATCAACGCTTTGGTAGATGAAGGTCACACCGTAATCGTGATCGAACACAACTTAGAAGTAATCAAGTGTGCCGATTGGATCATTGACCTTGGCCCCGAGGGTGGAGAAAAAAATGGCGGGTATCTTTTGTTTGAAGGCACGCCTGAAGAAATGGCGAAGAAGGGAAAAGGATATACAGCCGATTTTTTAAGAAACAAGATTTAAAACTTTTAGAGATGACCTTAATAAAGTCAGCGTCAAGGAAACAAAGCTACTAATCAAAGCCATAACAGCTGAAGCAGAAAAAATAAATAAGTCAGTGGCTGTAGCCGTTTGTGGATTCGAAGGAGAACTAATTTCATTTCTTAGAATGGATGCGGCTTCACCTGCTGCTTCGCTCATTGCACAAAATAAGACATATACTTCGGCCTGCGATCGCAAATCAACGCGTGAAATGGGAGAATTTATTTAAGGGAATAATAGGCCTCCAGCTTGCGGGGGAGAGGAAAAGATTACGGGCTTCGGTGGAGGTCTAGCGATTATAGTAGATGGAAAAGTGATTGGTGGAAATGGGTTATCGGCCTGTCAACAGAAAAAGACGGAAGAATTGGCAATGCAGTAGTTAGAAAGATAAATCTTTTATGATACGTTCATGATTAAACTATCAGTATGCCTTTTACTACTCCCACTTTCTTTGTTTTCCCAAAGTAAAGCCGAACAGCAAATTCTAACTCTTTCGAAAAAAAAGTTCGATTGGATTATTCATAAGAATTTGGATTCGCTGAAAAATGTATTGGACGATCGGTTGCAATACATTCACTCTAATGGCTGGATCGAGACGAAAAAAGAAGTGATAGAAGATATAGCTTCTGGTAAACTAAACTACACTGCTATTGATGTTCATTCCGCGATAGCGCGCATCTATCAACAAACAGCGGTTGTAACTGGCACAGGCAAGTTTGAGGTGATCATGAATGGTAATCCAATTATCATTGAACTAGGGTATACTGAAGTTTATATTCAAACAAACGGCAAGTGGCTTTTAGCGAGCCGCCATGCCAATCGGATGCCTTAGTTCAGACCCTTGCGCTTCCGCAAAAGCGAGAATATTTTAATCTACACAAATACATCCTGCTGCCCATTTTGAATTTACTAAACTTATTTTGCGAACTGGCATTTAGCAGAGAGGATATTCTAATGTCTTAAAAGAATTACTTTTTTACTTTGTTAAGCGAATGCATTCGCTACACCCTCTTTGTTAAACCAATTTATTTGATTAACAGTAGTTCAACAATTACTTTATCTCTTTTAGAAGAGTTTTCTTACATGCGCGAGTAAACTCTCATTAATCGAATCCCCGCAAATCAGGGCTAATCTACTTTTGAAGTATAAAAACCAATTAGAAATATGAAAACAGAAAAAACATCCACTAAAAGAGTTGCCAAGCATCCATTGAAGTTAGCTTTTATGATCAGTGTCTTTGCCGCGGTATTGATGCTCCTTTTTTTGCACTCTATTAAATAACTAACCACCAGAACAAAAATTATTAATACTTCGCAGAACCTGTTGGCGTACTCTTCTTAATAAAATCCCTGATATGCTCGTTTGATGAAGCTAAATCTTCAGCGCGCAAATACATCATGTGGCCGCTGCGGTAGCCTTCAAAGCGGAGGCGGTCTTTCATTTTTCCGCTGGGGTCTAGTTGCCACATCGAATACTTAGCATCGAAGTAGGTGGTTGCCCCATCATAATAACCGGATTGAATCATTACGTGCAGGTACGGATTTTCGGCCATGGCCATGCGCAAATTTTCCCCTGTGTTATCGTTTGTGTTATCCCAAGGGCGCACAGAACCAAACATGTTGTATTGTAAATCGGTTTTGTATTTTAATACATCGCGCAAATAATAGTTGATGGCGGGTGTGAACGAATGAAGCCATGAAGTAAGTTCAGAATTGTAATCAGGACTACTACCAGCTTGTTGCTTATCTATCCCCAGATACCGAGAATCCAATCGGCCGACAGTAAAACCTTTCTCACGGAGTAAGTCTTTCCAAAAATATTGAGTGGGCACAGCCAAGTTATGATGAAGTACGGTGCGCTCCGACAAACCGGAGTAGCGAGAAATTTTTACTGCCATTTGTTTTTTCTTTTGCTCTTCTAAAAATCCTCCCCGCGCAAGAGCAGGAATAAATTCGTCAATCGTAAATGTCTCCGACTCCGCTAATACCTCATTCAAATCTTTTTGTTGAAGATCGGCTGGCAACGCTTTCTGATACCACGCGGCCGCAGTATAGTACGGTAGAGACAATGCATCGTTCACTGCTCCATCGCGCTTGAGGCCAAGGTCTGTGGGGGAAACTAAGATCACGCCATTCAAATACATCCAGTGTGAATTTTGAAGTTCAAGTGCTAAACCCGACACGCGTGTGGTGCCGTAGCTCTCACCAATTAAATATTTTGGAGAAGTCCAGCGGCCTTGGCGGGAAACAAAATTATCAACCCAATCGCCTAGGTATTTGATATCGGCATTGACGCCAAAGAATGTTGACTTTTCAGCTTTTGGATCGAGGATGCGAGAGAAGCCCGTATTTACAGGATCGATGTATACAATATCGGCAACATCCAATATAGAATGCGGATTGTCGCGAACACCATAAGGCTGGACAGGAAAGCCTTCAGTGTCAATATTTAATTGCTTGGGACCGGTGTAAGCAACATGCATCCATACCGAAGCAGAACCGGGGCCTCCGTTGAAAGAAATGACCAGCGGTCTTCTTGATTTGTCAGTAACATCAGTGCGTTCGTAATAGATGTAAAACAACGAAGCACTTGGTTTGCCCTCGGCATTCCACACTGGTTGGGTGCCAGCCGTGACCTTATATGGAACTGGTTTGCCTTTGATGGTAACATTGCCAGTCGAGTTCACAGCCGATTCGGCAGGGAGTAGTCGTTCTTGGGCACTTGCTGAAATGAAAAACAAAAAAGGCAAATAGATTGAGAGCAGGCAGTAGATTCTTTTCATAGAATTTTAACATTTGAGATTAATTGATTTCGAATATAGGCCTTCCAACATAATTATATTGAGCGAGAAATTTGAAAGTTGATTTTATCGGGTTGAGCGGTAAAATTTTACACCTCTTCGTAAGGTTTGCTATCTGATTTCGAAACGGCAAACTAATGTTCAGCAAAACCTAGATTTCATACATTACTGAAATGTACTCTAATCGTTATCTCTCAATGGCCTAACGGGCTTTGACACTTTTCCCATTTCAAAACGCAACGGAAAGAGGATTTTTTACCGGTTATGCTCTTTTTTAATTGATGGGAACAATCCGTACGTATCAGAATTGGTCAAAAGACTTACATACAAAAGTTTAGGCAAGAACTTAAAACTCTCAAGCAGAATGCCGCTGGTACTTTTGTGACGCAAAACAAAAACACCATGACAAACTCCCCTAAAATTCAGTCTGCCGTTTCAATAGTCGTTTTGACTGCCCTTTCTTTTTATTTTTGCTCAAATGAGTTGATCGCCCAAACCAGATTAAATTCGCTTGAGATAGGCAAGAACAAAGTTTATCAAATGCAAGAAGATACCTTAATTGTGGTTGACCTGATTTTGAGGGATTCATCGACACTTATGTTGAATAAAGTAGGCAGCAGCAGTTACATAAAAGCCACCCGAATTATCGTTGAATTCGGGGCTAACATATTAGGTAAAGGCGCAGTGGGCGCACATGGAACAAATGGAAAGCAAGCAATCGATGCAATGGGCGCTTGTCAAGATGGTTTAACTGGGGGAAATGCAACAAAGGGCTCAGACGGTGGATCGGGTAAGAATTTGATTATTGAAGCAACCGAATTAAAAATTTCTGATTCGTTTCACATTTACCTTGCTGGAGGAAATGGCGGTGACGGGGGAAACGGGGGAAACGGAAGCGCGGGCAGTAAGTCATCAACGCATTGCAAAAGCCATGGAGGCGATGGGGGAATTGGGGGAATTGGTGGAGGTGGTGGAGGTGGCGGCACATTCACCATAAATTATCAAGGCGGAATTTCGTTGGAAGACTTCTACGCCAATGCCGTACTTCACAATGGAGGCGGCTATCAAGGGCTAGGTGGCGAAGGCGGTAAACCTGGCTTGCGTGGCCGTGGGGCCTCTGAGCATTTATCAAAACATGGACTGAAAGGAAAGAGGGGAACAGATGGCAAAATGGGAAGAGAAGGCCAGTCTCTTTTCTACTCTGTTCAGATGGCCGGCTCGAAGTGAACTAGCGGCTAAATACTCTCCGTAAAAAAAACCCGCTTCACTCGCTCGCTTGTATTCGTTAAGATTTCGTAGGGAATGGTGTTGATACTGGTTGCCACTTCACTAATCGGTAAACCACTTCCAAAAATGATTGCCTCATCGCCTTCTTTTGCATCGATGTTGGTAACGTCAACCATGGTCATATCCATGCACACATTGCCGACCACGGGTGCTTTTTTTCCATTTATCAAAACGCTCCCTTTTCCTTGGCTAAAACTTCGGCTGAATCCATCGGCATAGCCAATGGCAAGGGTGGCGAGTGTCATGTTACCCAATGCTTTTCCTTTTCTACCATAGCCAATAGTCTCTCCTTTTTTAATGTTTTTTATTTGCGAAATGATCGTTTTCAAAGAAGCCACGGGCTGCAATTGACCAAACGTTTCCTCAGTAGGGTTGACTCCATATAAACCAATACCCAACCTCACCATGTCCAACTGAAAATCAGGGAAGCGCAGAATACCCGGAGAATTGAGAACATGCCGCAACGGCTTTACATCCAACGAAGTTGTAAGCGTTTTGTAAAAAAGATTGAATTGATCCAATTGTGCCTTGGAGAAATCATCATGCCCCGCTTCATCTGCTCCTGCCAAATGTGAAAACACAGAAGCAATTGTAATAGTAGAATTACTCTTTAGTAACGAAATGATTTCTGGCAAATCTCCTTGATCAAAACCCAATCGGTGCATGCCCGTATCCACCTCGATGTGAATGACCGCTTTTCTTGCTTCCAAAAAATCCAAAAAAGCCTTAAGCATTTTCAAATTATACATTACTGGCTCAAGGCATTCGGAAAGGATGGAATGAAAATTCTCTTCCGCAGGGTTCATCACCATTATGGGCAATGAAATATTATTCTTGCGAAGCTCCACCCCTTCGTCTGCGTAAGCAACGCCCAGGTAATCTACTTTATGATATTGCAGCAGGTTTGCCACTTCCTCGCTACCGCTTCCATAAGCGAATGCCTTTACCATAGCCATCACCTTCACTCTAGGCTTTAACCGCGACTTGAAAAAATTTAGGTTGTGCACTATTTTGTTCAAGTCAATCTCCATCACTGTTCCGTGAATTTTGCGTTGCAGACATTGCACTATCTTTTCGAACTGGAAAGTACGAGCACCTTTTATCAAGATCAACTCATTTTCAAACTGATCTGTTTTGAGTTGAAGTAAGAACTCAGCGGTGCTGGGATAAAACTCACAAGCCGTTGTCAATTTGAATATATTTTGTTGAGAAGATAAAACCGTTCCAATACCAATAAACTTACTTATTCCGCTTTGCGCAATCAGCTCATTAATATTTTTACATAGCTCTGTTTCGCCTAACCCGGATTGCAAAATGTCAGAAAGGATGATTGTCTTTTTCTTTTTTTGAAAATTGTTTAAAAAATCTAAACTTATTTTTAGTCCCGCTAAATCATTGTTGTAGGTATCGTCTATCAGTTGACAATGATTGATGCCCTGCTTCAACTCTAGGCGCATATGGATTGACTTGAGTTGATGCACGCGATTTTGAATGGTTGCCCAGTCGTAATTCAAATGAAGCATCAGCGCCACGCAGTGAAAACAGTTTTCGACAGAAGCTTTGTCAGTAAATGGAAGACGAAGATTAAAAGACTGCTCTTTGTAATGCAGTTGGTAGCCTTCTTTGCTTGGCGCGATGTGAACGTTGGCCTTCGAAGATATTCCCCATGAAAATTTCGGCAACTTAGCTGTCTCAACTTCTTCGTCAATCTCTGAATGATCGGCACAATAGATCAACACCTCTACATGTGTGAATAGCAGAATTTTTTCATGAATTTTTTGTCTGCGATTTTCAAAACCCTCATCATGGGCACTGCCAATGTTGGCAAAAATTCCAATGGTGGGCTGGATGATGTGCTCCAACTTTTCCATTTCGTTTGGCTGTGAGATGCCTGCCTCAAAAATGCCAAGTTGATGGTGTGCCTCAATGCCCCAGACCGAAAGCGGCACACCGACTTGTGAATTGTAACTGCCAGGATTTTTCACCACACTTTTATCAGGGGATAAAAGTTGATAAAGCCATTCTTTAATAATCGTTTTTCCATTGCTTCCAGTAACGCCAACGACTGAAATAGAAAATTTCTTTCGATGAAAGGCGGCCATAACTTGAAGTGCATCTAGTGAAGAAAAAACCTGAAGAAAATTTGCAAGTGGAAAAGGGTGCAGGTCAATCTCTTTTTCAACGACAAACTGGCGAATGCCTGTGGCATACAATTCAGCTATGTATTGATGCCCATCGTGCCGCGCCCCGGCCAGTGCAAAGAAGAGAGACTCTTCTGAAATAATCGGCTTGCGACTGTCGGTAACTAATGAAGTTACCTTTCTATCCAGCGAAAGCTGTAGAATTTGTCCGTTACAAATTTTTTCTAGTTGCGAGAAAAGCATGATGGCAATTTAGCTATTTGATGATCTAAAGATGGACGAGCTAATAAAGCCTCGCCCCATTTGGCACACTTTTGTCAACCGATGTAAGCACCACACCCCCGTGCTCGTGGGGAAAGCCGGTGACCAACACCTCAGATAAGAAAGTGCCTATCTGTTTTGCTCGAAAATTGACAACACAAACTACTTGTTTTCCAATTAGCTCATCGGGATGGTATAAATTAGTTATTTGGGCGCTGGACTTTTTAATGCCCAATCCAGGCCCCAAATCAACCCAAAGCCTGAATGCAGGCTTTTTTGCACCCTCAAATAGTTCCGCTTTAACGATTGTTCCAGCCCGAATGTCAATTTTTGTGAAGTCTTCCCATGTAATCATTCAAAAAAATTTATAGGTTGCACATATAAACTATAAAGTAATAAGGTTCGTTACATAGTTCCAGACTGGATGCAACATAAATTAGCTCATATAGTGGCCGTTACTCTAGCCTTTGTTGGTTTGATCGCCTATTCTGCGCAGGCGCAAGAAGAAATCCAAAATGAGACTCAGGAAAAAGAGGTAAAGGAACTGAGCAATCACCCCGAGCTTAATTTGTATGACGACAAAACTTTGATCTACGAATCTGAACAGCAGAGGCTAGTTAATCAGCCTATTAATAAGGAATCCGCTTCACCGGGTAAATCGGCTAAGCCAAAATCAGAGAAGGCAACGGCTGAAAAGCAAGAAGATGCCCTCTCTTTTAATTTCCTCTACTACATTATCCAGAAGTTCAAGTATTCAGATATTGTTGATTAAAGAGGCCACGTATCTTCAAATCTCTCTTTCGCTCTCCATTTTTTCATTTCATCTGCATTTAATAGGCACTTCTGGAGTTCGCCCGTGATTTGAGCTTCATCCAGTCCTGTTCCAATAATCACTAATTCGTTCATCCTATCCCCAAACTCCTTATCCCATTTTTTCATCAATTCTTCTTGGTTGTCTAAGTAACTGGGGCTGATTGCCCGCTGAGCGATCGACACTGCCGCCCACCATTTGCCATACATTTCGGCTTTAGACGAGCCTCCGGCTTGGCTCCACAAAATCGCTTCGCTGGAGCGCGATGCCAGCCAGAAAATTCCCTTACTGCGAATGACATTCTGTGGCCATTGGTGCTGTACAAAATCCCAAAACCGCTTGGGGTGAAACGGTCTCCGATCGCGAAAGACAAAGGAGCTAACACCGTATTCCTCCGTTTCGGGCGTATGCTCGTTGTTCAGTTCCTTTAGCCAGCCGGCCGATTGCTGCGCTCGATCAAAATCAAATAGTCCTGTATTTAAAATTTCTTTGGGATCGATTTTACCATGGTTGGTTTTAATCAACTTCGCATCGGGGTTCAGCTTTCTGAGAATGCCCTCCAATAGCATCAGCTTATCGGGTGCCAGCATGTCTGTTTTGTTCAGCACAATTACGTTGGCGAACTCCACCTGGTCGGTCAGTAAGTTTACGATGGTGCGATCATCTTCTTTTCCCTGTGTCAGTTTTCTGTCAACCAATCGGTCGGCCGATCCAAAATCCTGAAAGAAGTTAAGAGCATCTACCACCGTCACCATGGTATCTAGTTGAGAGAATTTTGTCAGATCAAGCAGCTCATCACCAGAGGCAAATGAAAATGTTTGAGCCACCGGAATGGGCTCTGAAATACCGGTGCTCTCAATCAGCAAGTAATCAAACTTTTTTTGCTTGGCCAGTTTTTCTACTTCCAGCATCAGGTCTTCGCGCAGGGTGCAGCAAATGCAGCCGTTGCTCATCTCAATTAGTTTTTCTTCTGTGCGCGAAAGTTTGATTTCATTTTTTACCAACTGCGCATCAATGTTCACCTCGCTCATGTCATTGACAATAACGGCCACTTTTAGCCCTTCGCGGTTGTGGAGAACGTGGTTGAGTAAGCTGGTTTTTCCGGCTCCTAAAAACCCACTCAGAACGGTAACGGGCAGTTTTTTACTTTTAAAGGGATTTTTCATGTTGCAATAGCTTTTTTATTCTCTGTTGAATTTTTTGTAATTCGTTTTTAAGTTCTAGCTGAACAGCCAAGAGTTCATCATCTGTCAGGTTTAGTTTCTCGTGAGAATGAGCGTGGTGATCATGATCAACTTCTGTATTGCCGGGCACTTCTATTACTGATGCTTTCCATTCTTCAATTTCCTTTTTAATCTGTACCATCGAATCTTGAAGAGGCTTGGTTGGAGAAAGCAAACTCAGTTCTTTTTCAACTTCCTCCAGCATCAAAAACATTTCATTGTGTAAAAAGCTGGCTTTTTCAAGAGCTGTATTTTTTTTAGTACAGGCCAACAATCCACCTGCTATCAACGAAAATAGTATCAGCTTCATTTTATCAATAACTCAGCGTCATCTAAAATGAAATTCATGTGATTGATATCTGTGCCGTTCAATCGAAGGATACCTTTCACTTCGATCACTTGATCTACCTTCAGTTTTGGTCTCTTGTTTTTGAAATTAATTTCAGCAACAGATTCTGGCCCGGCTCCTCCGCAAAAGAAACAAGATGCAAAGGGATTTTTGGATAAGATAATGGTGTTGGCCGGCAAGTCGAATGGAATATAATGGCCTTTTAAAGTGAAATCCTTTCCCACCAGGGTATTTAATTCTGCGCTAAACGTGGGCACAAGAAAGTACTCGTTGATCTCTTTAAAAAAGGTTGATTTAAATTTTACTCTGGCAAAAACTGTCCATCCATCAGACGATGGCAGTAACAACAAGAAACACAAAGCGAGTAACCTCATTTTTTAACCGATTGTCGCTAGATACTTTTTATACAATTTCCAATTCACTACGTGAGCGACCGCCACGCAACAGGCGCCCGATGATGTCAGCAGAACCTCCATCCACATGGATAGTTCCATCCGGCCTATTGCGATGAGCAGTAACCCAAAACCAAAAATCAATATTGGAATAGTTTTATGATGATGTCGAAAATAGGTAGGCAAAAGTGAAAGCATAGCAATCAACAGGCTGATGCACAACACCGTTTTTTCGATTGATGGGTTTGCCAAAAAGTGAAGCCCCTCTAGCATCGAAAATGTGAGCACTAACGGAACCAATGCACAATGGATGGCGCAAAGCAGGGAAGCTGAAAAACCAAAAAAATCTAAAAAACTGCCTTTCATAATACTAAATACCGCTTTTTATTGCATCTGTGTTGCAAATATAGATTAGATTTGACCTAATTTGCAACATTGTTGCAAATATGATTTAACCTACTCAATCAAACCCTACTATGTTAGAAGCAAAACAACTTTCAAAAAACTACAACGGTCAGGCGGCCCTTGCCGACTTGACGCTAACCGTTAACAAGGGCGATATCTTCTGCCTGCTTGGCGCGAATGGTGCGGGCAAAACCACCACCATCAATCTCTTTCTCAATTTTCTTGAGCCCAGCAGCGGGCAGGCGCTGATTGGTGGAAAAGATGTAACGAAAGAAGGCATCGAAACGAAGAAGCTGCTTGCTTACATCCCAGAAAACCTGATGCTCTACCCCAATTTAAGCGGGATAGAAAACCTAGATTACTTCAGCGGATTGGCCGGCAAAAAATATTCGGTAGAAGAGTTAAGTAGATTTTTATTGGAGGCTGGCTTGCAAACCGATGCCCATAAAAAACGTGTAAATGCTTATTCTAAAGGCATGCGCCAAAAAGTGGGTATTGCCATCGCGCTCGCAAAAAAAGCAGAAGTGCTTTTGTTAGATGAACCTACATCGGGCCTAGACCCTAAAGCCAGCAATGAATTTTCGGAGTTGCTAAAAAAACTGAGCGCACTCGGAGTTGCCACGCTCATGGCCACACACGATCTCTTCCGAGCCAAAGAAACAGGCACGCACATAGGAATTATGAAAGAGGGAAAATTAGTAGAGTTGATGACGACCGACCAAATCAACCATACGGATTTAGAAAAGTTGTATTTAAAACACATGAATTGAAACGTCAGCCCTTCGCTCTCCACAGGATAAGGAGAGACAAAATAAAATTATTATGATACTAAAAATTGCACTCAAAGAACTAAAAGAAATCGTTCGCGATGGACGGTTTCGGATTACTGCATTTGTAGTGGCTGCCTTGCTGGTGGCTGCGCTGTTTGTCAGTAAAAGTTATTACCAATCTGTAAACGCCCAACACAATGAAGCCAAGAAAAATGCCCGTAGCGAATGGGTGGGCCAAGGCGAGAAAAATCCGCACTCGGCTGCTCACTATGGCACGTACGCGTTTAAGCCCAAGTATCCGCTTTCATTGTTAGACAATGGCGTAGATAAATTTTCGGGCGTGAGCATTTACCTCGAAGCCCACAAGCGCAACGAAGCACAATACATGGCGGCACAAGATCAGACTGCCCTCTCGCGCTTTGGCGATCTTAGTCCCGATTTCGTGTTGATCTTTATTATTCCCCTATTGATTATTTTAATTGGCTTCAACTCGTTTACGCGCGAGCATGAAAATAATACGCTTCGCTTGTTGAAAAGTCAAGGGGTTAGTAGTTGGAAATTAGCGGCAGGGAAATGGCTCGGTGTTTTTATCCCTGTGTTATTGATTGTGGTGCCGATTTATATTCTGGCAGCCATCTTTTTATCCAACATTAAGGACTACGGGCAGTTTAGCCTCGGTGCGCTCACCATTCTTTTTGGTGTGTATATCATTTACTATGCGGTGTTCACCAATATCACGCTGGTTGTTTCGGCCTTATATAGAAAATCAAATCTCGCCTTTGTCACGTTGCTAGGCATTTGGATTGTGTCATGCCTGGCCATGCCAAAAGTTTCTACTGCTATTGCGGATAGCTTATATCCTTATCCCACGCAAGTGGAGTTTGAACAACAAATTGCCGAGGATAAAAAGAAAGGCTTGGATGGCCACAACCCGTGGAACGAGGAATCTAAAAAACTAGAATAGGAAACACTAAAAAAATATGGGGTGGACAGTATACAACAGTTGCCCTTTAACTGGGCTGGCTTCCTGATGCAGGAAGGCGAGAAGCATACGGCTGACATCTATTTCAAACATTATCAATTGTTGAAAGATACCTATGTCAATCAATCGAAAGTATATCGGGCTACCGCAGCGTTCTCTCCTTTTTTGCCGGCCCGCTTTTTATCAATGGCCATCAGCCGATCCGATTATTATTCGCATTGGGACTTTGCCGATGCCGCAGAAAAATACCGCATTGAATTGGTAGGCAAAATGAATGGCGCCCTGATGAACAATTCCAAGTACGGTGATTGGGATTATTTGGAAAACGACAAGCTCTGGACTGCTGTAGAGGATTTTAACTATGAACCGCCTACATATGCTGCCATTCTCAATTTGAACGGCAGTAATCTTGCTACCCTGCTCGGCTGGTTGTTGGCTTCGTCTTTGATTCTTTATACAGTAGTGAACAAGATAAAAGTGATTTAAAACAAAAGGCTATGCTGAACCACAATATAAAATACGAATGGATTACGCTGGTGCGCGAAAAATGGATTGTGATTTTACTACTCCTGTTTTTCAGTATCACACTTTTTGCGGTGCGCAATGGCAACGAGAAAGTGGAGGACCGAAACCTATCAATTACAAAAGAACAAGAGAAAGTAGTTAAGCTTGATGCAGAATTTACTGCCGACATTGATTCGGTAACGCGCAAACTAAAATCTCCACCAAAAAAATCATGGTTAGATCCACGCTCGCTCTCCAATATAGCGTGGGATGCACCCCGTGTAGTGGCCATGGAGGCCG